>Ga0208411_1000228_pt1 | contig 44334 bp, 40 predicted proteins | sample ETN01SmetaG_4_FD_185793 | JGI IMG/M metagenome (GOLD analysis project Ga0208411, IMG submission 185793) | Marine microbial and viral communities from oxygen minimum zone, Eastern Pacific Ocean - ETNP2014F12-01SV261 (SPAdes) (version 2) | ecosystem: Environmental > Aquatic > Marine > Oceanic ... | reverse complement strand
TCAAAAAGTTAATTTTCCAATAAGTAGAATTGATGTGATGGATGGTTCTCGCAGATCTTCCAAGTCCAATGCCTATTTTTCAGGCTTGGGTAAAAATAAGCGTATTGCACTCTTTGACACCCTTATAGAAAAACATAGCGTTGATGAGCTTGTTTCTATTATTGCTCATGAGGTTGGGCATTATAAAAAGAAGCACAACATCAAGGGCATTATAATGGGGGTTGTTCAAACTGGAATAATGTTTTATTTATTATCACTATTTATCAATAATGAGGCTTTGTTTGCCGCTTTCAAAATGGAAAATGTTTCTATTTATGCAAGCCTTCTCTTTTTTAGCATATTGTATTCACCTATAGAATTAATTATGTCATTTTTGGGTAATGCAATTTCCCGCAAACACGAATTTGAAGCCGATGCTTTTGCTAAAACTTCCATTGGTACTGGTAAAGATTTAATTGAAGGCTTGAAAAAATTAACCGTCACCAATTTGGGGAATTTAACTCCCCATAAGTTAACGGTTTGGCTAAGTTATTCTCACCCCCCCGTGTTAACCCGAATTAAAGCTCTTGATAATGTGGGAAAATGATTCGTTGCTTTAATCCTGTTCTAATATGCCTCTGTTATATTGGAATTCTGTTTTCTCAAAATACATACCCCATTATACTTATTCATGGGTTTCTGGGTTGGGGAAGAAATGAAATGGCTGGATATTATTATTGGGGTGGCAAAACAGATTTAGAAGCTGAATTAAAATCCTCTGGATTTGAAGTGTATACTGTTTCGGTTGGGCCTATTTCTCCTAATTGGGATAGGGCCATAGAGGCCTTTTATCAAATCAAGGGTGGCCAGGTTGATTATGGTAATGAAAAAGCTGAACAGTATGGTATCATTCAAAGGCCTTCTGGAAAAAATTATACCGGTCTTTACCCCCAGTGGGATGAAAAACATCCTGTTCATTTAATTGGCCATAGTCAGGGGGGGTCTACTGCAAAAATGTTAGAAGTTTTATTAAAAAATTCTATTCCAGAAGAAGCCTCGCTCCTACTTTCAAGTGCACATGCTGGCTGGATAAGTAGCGTAACCACTATATCTACTCCGCATAATGGAACCACTTTAGTGCCACTCATGTTAGATGCGTTTCCTTTTGCTTTAAATTTAGCCCCGTGGTTTGGTGGAATCGACAATGAAACAATTGGCAGATTATATAGCTTTGATTTAGAACATTGGGGTTTAGAAAGACAATCCTATGAATCCCTTTCAGAATATTATAATCGAATCGCTCAATCGCCTGTGAGCAATGAAAAAAATCTCTGCTCATGGGATTTATCTATTCCGGGTGCAACAGAATTTAATAACAATTACCAGGCAGATAAAGACGTTTATTATTTTTCTATTCCAACTTTTTCTACCGAAAAGAAAATAAACAAACCCACGCATAAACCTGATAATAATATGTCGTTTCATCTTTGGCCAACCGGCATGCTGATTGGTAATGATGAAAATGCTCCCGATAACAGTTGGTACGAAAATGATGGAATCTGCAATACGGTTTCTATGACAAAAATTGGCGATACTATTATGCCCCCCTACTCTGGAACTGCTGAAAAGGGATCGTGGGTCGCATTGCCCCGCCTGAATATTGACCATCAATCTATTGTTGGTCATAATGCAAGCAAATCGGACAGGGATTCACTAGTTGTATTATACAAGAATCATTGCAAATTATTATATTCCCTTAAATGAGCATTTTTAATAAAGCAGTGCTCTTTGATATGGATGGGGTTGTTCTTGATACAGAGCCTCTATATACAAAGGCCGAAATCCGTCTTTTTGGAGAGTATGGGGTTACAATCCCAGAAGAAGATTGGTCTCTATTTCGAGGGTGTGCCGAACAGGATTTTTTTGACCTTAGTATGAAACGATACCATATAACTGAAGACAAAAATATTTTTATGGAAAAGGGTCGCGGATATGTGAGGGATGAGTTTAAAAAAAGTTTGGCATTTATGCCCGGGTTTCACAAATTGCATAAATTAGTTACACAGCGCTATAGTATTGGCCTGGTAACGGCATCGCCCAGGCATAATTTAAATTGGCTACAGACGCTCATTAATTTAGATGAATTATTTAAACATATTATATCGGGCGATGAAACCAAAAAAAATAAACCGCACCCAGAACCATATCTTATTATGATGGAAAAACTTAATGTTAAACCGGAAAATGTTGTTGTTATTGAAGATTCCCTCCATGGTATTCAGGCCGCACTAGCTTCTGGTGCGGCAGTTATTGCTAAAACCGGGTCTGTTCCTGAATCTGACCTTTCAATTGCCCATCGAATTATCACACATTTAGATGAAATCACTCATAATATGATTGAAGATTTATTGCAGGGGGATAAATAATGTTGTAATATACAATAATGAATATCCCGGAACTTCTTACCAATTTAACCACACATTACAATGCCATCTTCCGTCAATATTCTTCTCGATTATCACTCACCGCACCACAGGCATTTCACCTCCTTTCTATTCCAGTCGACGGCATTTCAATGTCGGGCTTAGCAAACAAGCTCGGTTTAGACACCAGCACGCTCACGCGAAATATTCAAAAATTAGAAAAATTAGACCTTGTTAGAAGAAAACAAGATAGAAATGATAAAAGAATATTGGTGGTGTACCTAACAGATAAGGGAAGAGGAAGGGTAGAAAAAATAGAAGAGTCTCTTCTTGATTTAAATTTTTCTATGATGAAATACATCGATTTAGACGATCAGGAAAATATTCCTGAAATGTTAGAAAAACTGGTTTGGGCAATGGATTGTATTCGTGAGGAATAATTTTGAATAAATTTAATTATACTGATTTCACCTCTCACTTATTGGCATGGTATGATGGCCGTAGCCTCGTTCTCCCTTGGAGAAATTGTAATGACCCCTATAAAATATATTTGTCAGAAGTAATGTTGCAGCAAACTCAGGTAAAAACAGTATTGCCATATTACAAAAAATGGGTTAATAAATACCCAACAGTACAATCTGTGGCCAATGCTAATCAGGAACAAATATTAAAACAATGGGAGGGTCTGGGATATTATGGCCGCGCTCGTAATTTTCATAAATCCTGCCAAATTATTGCTATGCAATTTAACGGAGACATTCCTGCTTTGCCTGATCAATTTTCTAAATTGCCTGGAGTAGGTCCTTATATATCGGCTGCGGTTATGTCTATTGCCTTTCACCATCCCCTGCCTGCAGTTGATACCAATGCTATTCGTGTTGCCGCGCGCTTAAAAATGGTCGAGTCTTCTTCCCCGGCTGATTCAAAGGTAATTCATAGATATCTTTCTGACAACATTGCCATTAAACGTCCTGGTGATTTTAATCAGGCAATTATGGATTTGGGACGGGAAATTTGTAAATCCGATAATCCAACATGTGTCCTCTGTCCTGTTTCTAAATTTTGTAAGGCATTTGTTAATAATTTTGTTGATAAATACCCTGTTAAAATAAAGCCCGCCAAAAAGCCGCATTATAATATTGCCGCGGGCATCATTTGGAACAAGGGTCAAATATTAATTTCTAAACGACGAGAAAATGGACTGCTGGGTGGTTTGTGGGAATTCCCCGGTGGTAAAATTGAAAAGGATGAAAATGCACAGACATGCATTATTCGAGAAGTAAAGGAAGAGCTGGGAGTTCTGGTTCAACCCACTTCCTTTCTAAAGCAGATAAAACACGCCTATACCCATTTTTCCATCACAATGGATGCTTATCATTGTGACTACTTACAGGGCACGCCACAGGCTGTTGGTTGTGATAATTGGAAGTGGATTGCTCCAGAGGAAATTAGGCTACTTCCCTTTCCAAAGGCTAATCATAAGCTGTTTGATAAAATAATTGCGGAAGAGGGTGTATGCTAAAGTACAAATTATTATCATTGTTTTTATATGTCAGTGGGCTTTTTGCATTTATCTGTATAGCATTTATTTTAATTATACCTGGTTTTATTTTTCTGCCCTTTCTTTATGGGTCTGTTAGGGCTTGTTGTCGTTTTATGCTGTTCTCATTATTGCTGTGGCCAAAAATAAAGGGGCAATTCCCCGCCGAAGGTACTTATATAATTATGATGAATCATTCCAGCTTTATAGATGTGTTTATTTTTCCATTAATTCCAAGGGGTGCCTGGACTGGGATAACGGCTACTGAAAATTTTAAAATTCCCCTCTTTTCAACCATTATAAACCGAATTCAAGCTATTCCTATCGATCGGAAAAACCGCAATACAGCCATTCAAAGTATAAAAAAGGCTGAGGATGTTTTAAAACAAGGCATTCATATAGGCATTCTTCCCGAGGGGACCAGAACGATTGATGGCAAAATGCGCGAATTTAAAAAGGGCGGGTTTCATATGGCAATTAATACCAACACGGCCATTATTCCTGTTGGGGTGTCGGGGGCGTACAATTTTAAACCCAAGGATAGATGGTGGATGATATCGGGGCCAATTTCTATTAATATAGGCACTCCCACCAATGTCTCTGAGTATTTAGATTTGGGGGTGAATGGGCTAAAAAATAAAGTGGAGTTAGCAATTAAAGAGCTATCAGGAGAATGTTATGAAGTTAAATGAAATGAATGTTGTAATTACTGGGGCAAATGGAACCGTTGCCTCAGAATTGATTTCTTATTTTTCAAATAAGGCGGCCTTTGTGGTTGGAACTGTACGGCAACTTAAGGAAAATGTTGAAAATGAGAATAATTCGGCTATTATCGAAATGGATCCGCTGGATCATTATTCTATTGAAAGTGCAATCAAATGGATAAACAATCAAGCTGGAGACATTCATTGTTGGCTAAATATTGTAGGTGGTTTTTCAATGGGCAACCATGTTGGTGAGGTTCGTGACGAATGGAGTTATATGTATAATACAAATTTTATGACTGCTCTTAACTGCTGTCAACAAATACTGCCTAAAATGAAGCAGGGTGGCTGGGGAAGAATTGTGAATATGGGCGCTCAGGCGGCCGTTAACGGTATGCCTCTCTCTGGGCCCTACTGTACCAGCAAGGCTGCCGTACACATGCTTACAAAAATTATTGCCTTAGAAAACGGAAATGGCGTTACGTGTAATGCTTTGCTCCCGGGAATAATTGATACTCCCTCCAATAGAAATAAAATGCCTGAAGCAGACCATGACAATTGGGTAGGACTGAATAAAATTGCTGAAAGAATTGAAGCTTTATTTTTATCTGATGAAAACGGTTCTTTAATAGATGTTTAGTTCGCTCGTTTAAGTTTCTGATATACATAGGTGTTTACCATTGTTGCAAGCGGTATACTAATAAATAGTCCCGCTCCCAGGGGTATAATAGATACAAGCACAATAATTGACATTACCGCTCCCAATAAAAACAATTCCATTACATATCCTTTTGTTATTGCCATACTTTTTTTCACTGCCTCTACAATATTGCTCTCCCCATCTACCAAAAAATAATCGTAAAATTGTAGTCGTAAAGAAATATATACCAGGGGTATAATTATAATAAGTACAGGAATTGTCGTCGATACGCCCCCCCATGTTTCTGCGGCTTGCAACATATCTAAATCTGATGAAATTGAAGATAGTAAAAGTATTATCCCTGGTGCGGCTACCAGCAGCAGTATCGACAATGTAATGAGAGATGCCAATAGGTATGGTATTAATAAATGGAAGCTGCCAAACAGCTGAGAGAAGTCTCCATCTTTATTATAAATTAGATTTAGACAAATTCGCAACATTCCCAAATTGAGCCCCATTTGAAATAAATATGCTGCTACTGTAAATAGAATAGATTGAAGCGTAACATCTTGAAGCAGTCTATCTTGCACAATCCCCAATATAAGATTAAGGCTAAAAATAAATACTATTACCAAAACCATTAATCCCAAATTAGGCTTTAATATGTTCCATGCGCTAGTGATGATTTCTTTTTTTGAAAATTCCATTTAATATCCTCGATTAGATGAGATAAAATTAAGCCATTTTCCGTCAATGATTATACTTTTTTCAATAGACGTTGCAGAGTTGCACTACATTATATCTATACGATATGGTTTTGTATTGATTTCCCCTATTATCTGTGGTCGGCGTGTGTCTTTATCGGTAATTTAAAGTCTGTGCAGATACAAACTATTTGAATTTATGAAAATACCCTTTACAAAATGCCATGCCAACGGAAATGATTTTATTCTTATTTTATCGGAAGACTTTCCAGACATGGGTGCCAAGGAATCATTAATTCAACAGTTGTGCAACCGTAATACAGGCATTGGTGCCGACGGACTGTTTATCATTTTTTCTTCTGAAAAATACGATTTTTTCTTAGACTATTATAATTCCGATGGTTCCTGGGAAACTTTGTGTGCAAATGGTTCTCGATGTGCATCAAAATTTATATATAGTCTCAATAATACCAGGCGAAAATTAAAATTTGAAACAGGCGCCGGGATACATACTGCCGAAATAAAATCTAATGGCAAAGTGCTGATGAGCATGAAAACTCCAGTGTATAAATCAGAATGTCTTTCTCCCGAAGGGGTCTCTGGGTTTTTTGTTGATAGTGGCGCTCGACATTTTGTGTGTCAGTTAGACAATTTAGATGAGAAACATGTATTAACATTGGGGCGGAAGGTTCGATACTCTCAACCATTTAAGCCTCAAGGAATTAATGTAAACTTTTATCGAATTCAATCTGATAATACCATAGAAATTAGAACCTATGAAAAGGGGGTGGAACAACTTATGCCATCCTGTTCGTCCGGATCTGCTGCGGTGGTATATCATCTTTCTAAGAGCCGTGGCCTTATATCACCAATTACCACCTCCTCTGCTGGCGGGTCTCTTAAGTTTACCTTTGATGAAGGTTGGAGAGAGGCTTTTTGTGAGGGTCCGGCAGAATTGTTGTTTTCTGGTGAATTTGAAGGAAACCTTATCTAATTTGCAGAACATTGGGGTGTTATTAGATTTAGACGGCGTGGTTTATCAGGGGGGCTCTTTAATCCCCGGTGCGGTGGAAACTATTCATATACTCCAACACAATAATATTCCCTTTCGATTTATTACCAACACTACTCGGTTGACGAAAAAAAAGTTGGTGCACAAACTACATTCAATGGGTTTATCCATAGAAATTAATGAGGTTTTTGCCGCCCCACATGCTGCGGTTGAATATTGTAAGGGTAGGGAATATACGGCCATTGATTTGGTGGTTCCCGATAAAGAAATGAAAGAAGACTTTTCTGATTTTAGCTTGAATGTTGAAAGCCCACAGGCTGTTGTCTTGGGAGATATGGGTCATGGGTTTACCTTTGGCTTGTTAAATTCTCTATTCAAAAAGATATTAAATGGGGCCGAATTGGTGGCTATGCATAAAAATAAGCATTGGCATTCAGGCAGTGAATTAACTCTAGATTTGGGCGCTTTTGTTTCAGCGCTTGAATTTGCCGCCGACAAAGAGGCGGTGCTTATTGGCAAGCCTTCTCCCTATTTATTTCAATTAGCTGTAAAGCCTTGGGGGATCCCTTTTCAATCAATTTATATGGTGGGAGATGATATGGTTGGCGATATTGGCGGAGCCAATAATGTAGGTATGAAGTCTGTTTTAGTTAAAACTGGAAAATTTAGAAAAGGGGGGGTAGTCCGCCTAGGGGAAAAACCAAATTATATAATCAATTCTATAGCCGATTTACCAAATTTATTACAATTATATTGAATCTGATAAATGGGTAAGCGCTATCTCGCCTGCTTTATAAAGATCTGCTTCATAAATGTTGTGTAAACCCTGTAACACCTCTGCTTTTTCTCCTACAGAAATTGTTACAAATGGTATTGATAACAATTTAAGTATATCCTGTAAAACATACCCTGATTTTTGCCACGGCCCAGGGAAAAAGAGTATTCCGCTGGTTTTATTTCGTTGTCTCTGTATGGTTGTGGCGGCCTTGGTCTCGTCGTTTGTTTGTATAATTTTTACCTTCATATTCAGACTTTTTGCAACCTTGCGTAAACTTCTGTTTAATTTATCCAAAGTAATATTGGGGTTGGCTTCTATTTTTCGATGTCCCAACAGGTTCATATTGGGACCGTGAATAATAAGAACGTTTTTAGAGGTTGTGTGGTCACTCATGATTTTAACTGTTCAAGGTACATGTTTACAATTTTTTCGTGACAAGGAAAGGCGAGGTTGGGCAATTTTTCTAATGGGAACAATACCGCTTCTGCCGCATCATCGCCCGCTTTCAATGCTGACCAATCCTCAATTTGTACTTCCATTCCCACCAACAATATGTCCCCAAAAATTGTATTAAAATGACTGCATGTTCCTAGCAGGCTTTTCACTTTACCCTGCAGGTTTGTTTCTTCAATTAGCTCTCGCTCTGCCCCCATTTCCGGCGTTTCTCCCCTTTCAATAAATCCTCCTGGCAAGCCCCACATTCCTTTTCCTGGTTCGGCGGCTCTTTTCACTAATAATAATTGTTTTTTGTATATACAAATTAGGGTGGCTGTTGGTTTTGGGTTTTCATAATGAATGGCTCCGCATTGTGAACAATGGTGGCGCATGTTGCCATCTTTTGCGCCAAATTGATTTTTTTTGCCGCAATTTGAACAGAATTCTAAGTATCCCATAATTGAAATATAAGGCAGATTTCATCATTGTATAAAGACAGATAAAAATGCTAATATTTACGCCCTATGAATAAACAAAAAAACATACTTGCTGTTGGTTCTATAGCGCTTGACACGCTAATGACACCACGCGGAAATCGACAAAATATTTTAGGTGGGTCTGCTACATATTTCTCTATTTCTGCCGGACTGTTAGCTCCTGTAAAATTGGTTGGGGTGGTTGGAAGCGATTTTCCCGAAGATGGGTGGCAATTATTTCGCTCACGGAAAATAAATACTGATAATATATTGGTTGAAAATGGCCCGACTTTCCGCTGGGGAGGAAAATATAGTGATGATTATTCTACGAGAGATACTCTTTTTACCGAATTGGGCGTTTTTGAAAAATTTTCTCCTTCTATTCTGGATTCAGATAGAAATTCTCCCCTTGTATTTTTAGGCAATATCCATCCTGATTTACAATTGTCGGTGGCAAAATTAACACTAAATGCTGACCATATTGTAACCGATACCATGAATTTGTGGATTGATCTTTTCCCTGAAAAGGTGGCTGAAGTTTTGAAGCTTTCTACAATTTTATTAATTAACCACGAAGAGGCTGAACAGTTTACGGGGCAGTCAGAAATTGCAAATGCGGCTAGCGAATTATTATCTTATGGACCAAAAATTGTTGTTATTAAAAGAGGTGCAGATGGCGCCTATCTGGCTCACGGGGATGTTAGGCGTTCGGTACCCGTTTTTCCTATCAATATGCTGAACGATCCAACTGGTGCCGGTGACACTTTTGCCGGCGGCTTTATGGGATATCTCTCTCAATCTTCACGGCCAGATTTTCTTGAAGCTGTTATTATGGGCTCCGCCATGGCATCGTTTTGTGTTGAAGGGTTTGGGGTTGAGTCGCTTTTAAGCGCTACACCAGAACTGCTTGAACATAGAGTGTCAACAATTAAAAAAACATTGATGGAAACAGTGTAATTATGTCTGACCCTTCTCCTAGCCATGTAGATTTTGAGGTGGTGGACAATCAATATCCCGATAGAGATTATGAGGTAAAGATTTCCGTACCTGAATTTACTTGCGTGTGCCCGCGAACAGGACAGCCTGATTTTGCTATAATTGAAATAATATACACTCCTAATAAATTAATTGTGGAATTAAAGTCGCTTAAATTATATGTTCAACAATTTCGTAATCTGGGCATTTTTCATGAAAATGTAACAAACAAGATTTTGGATGATTTTCGACTTGCCTGTGAGCCCCGAAAAATTGATGTGATTGGCCATTTTAATCCAAGGGGTGGAATAGGCACTGTTGTTAGGGCCGGTTGGCAAGAATAATTTGTTTATTTATATAGAAAATGTTGTTAAATTTCTGGGCTGAAATAGTTTAAAAAAGGGCTGAATATGAAGGTCACAATAAAATATACCAATAGAAAACGAAAAAATAAACACGGATTTAAAAAGCGAATGAGTACAAAGGCTGGTCGTGCTCTTCTGGCAAGGCGACGAAAAAAGGGCCGGAAGACAATTTCTGCCTAATTGAAATATTCGCTCTCCTCATCGGAGTTTTCAAAAACAATGGGAACCTCCAAATCCCTGCACTTTGGGGATTTATCATTTAAATATACCAAAAGCTCTAAACCTAAAATGGGACTTATAGTTTCAAGAAGATATGGAAACGCTATAGAGCGTAATTTATTTAAGCGTCGCTGCAGATCTGCCTTTAAATCAATTATGGTTGATAATAATATGGGTTGCGTGGTAGTTGTGCGCCCTAAAAAGCCAGACCTCTCTTTTGGGGCCATTCAAGAATCTTTCAATTCTATGTATGATAAATTCTCTGATTAAACATTTTTTTATCTTATTAATAAAATTATATAAAGCCTTGCTTTCTGGTTTTCTTCCGGACGCCTGTCGTTTTACGCCGTCTTGTTCTGGTTTTGCAATTGGTGCCCTTGAAAAGTATGGCATAATTAGGGGGGGCTGGCTCGCTTTAAAACGAATTGGTAAATGTCATCCATTTAATAAAACAACAGGCTTTGATCCAGTACCATGAATGATACCTTTCGATATATCCTTGCTGGTGGGTTAATATTTTTAATTATTATTTTACAACCCGTTTATTTAGAATGGCTTGGATATGATACGGGCGCAGTGTCTGAAAAAAATTTAGAAATTGTAGACTCTGAAAGTGTTGTTGCTGCTACGCGGGAAAAAAACATCACCCCCTCTTTTGAGTCTGGGTCGGCTGCCATATTAACCAAACAAGGCCCTGCTGAATCATTTATAACTATAGTTACCCCCTTATATACTGCGACGCTCACCAATAAATCTGGTGGAAGTTTTACAAATTATTTTTTATCCAGTGAAAATTCTGATGAATTAAAGCATCTTGGTGGATATAGTGATAGGGGGGTTTTTAATCCCAACATTCCTGTGTCCCTAATAATTAGCTCCGAAGAAGATTGTATGCCCTGCTTGGCGGAATATAATGATATGGATGATATGTATACTTTTATTAACCAGCCATTTACCTTATTAAATTATTCAAATAGGCAGGATACTATTTTTCTCGATTCTGGGACTATAGAATTGAAATATTCCCTTAATAATAACGATGGCTTAGCGCTTATCAATAAAATTGTTTCTTTTTCCGCAAACAAATATATTAATGAGCATTATTACGAAATTAATGATGAGGCGTTTGAATATTCAAATAATCTGGAGCTCCTCTGGTATGGCGGTTTGCGACCCTCGGAAGAAAAGGAAGATGAAGATATAGCTTATGGTTCGGGGATCATCAGCCAGGCTGGTGAAACTGAAGATATTCAGGCAAAAGATTCTGAAAAAAATATTGCTCGAGAGGTATTTAAGGGACAGACGGATTGGGTTGCCATTCGTACAAAATATTTTATGTCTGCAATAATTGCAAAGGATCCCGGAAAATATGCAACTCTTTCTGAGCATAACGAAAGTTTTGGTAATCGGAAACATACCCCTCTATATAGCGCCTCTATCGGGTATCCATTAAATGTATCCACAATCTCTTCCAGTATTTATTTGGGGCCACTTGATGTTGATTATTTATCTCAAACGGATGTTTCCCTTGATGCTTCAATGAATTGGGGTTTTGCGCCTATTCGCCCAATTAGCAAGGGCGTTTTGTGGGTGTTAAAATTTATGCATAATAAATTGAATCTAAATTATGGGCTTGTTCTGCTTTTATTTGCGGTGCTGGTTCGATTAATTACGGGACCGCTCACAAAAAAAAGTTATGAGTCCAGCCAAAATATGCAAAAAATTCAACCGGAAATAAAAAAAATTCAAGCAAAATATAAAGGGGACCCCCAGCGCCTTAATAAGGAAACGATGGCCTTATATAAACTACATAAAGTAAATCCACTTGGCGGATGTCTTCCTATTATGCTTCAAATGCCATTATTGTGGGCTTTATTTATGGTTTTTCGTACTACAATTGAATTTCGAGGGGCGCCATTTATGTTGTGGATATCTGATCTATCCAAGCCAGATGTGGTATTAACCCTTCCTTTTTCTATTCCAATTTATGGTGATGGTGTTGCCATATTGCCCCTGGTAATGGGGGCAACTCTCTTGCTAACTATGCGGATGTCCTCGGCAACAATGGATAAAAGTCAAAAACCTGTTATGTATTTTATGAATGGATTTTTTATTCTCCTTTTTAATACTTTCCCGTCCGGACTTAATTTGTATTATACGGCCTATAATATGCTAAGCTTTTTCCAACAGCGAAGTATTAAGAATAAGCTTGCTAATCAATAGTTTATTGCAAGTGAAATGCTTCCCTATGATCAAGAAAACATTGTAGCTATTGCCACCCCCTCTGGTATTGGGGCTCTTGCCGTGGTGAGGCTGTCTGGAAGAGATTTAAAGCCCTTATATAAAAGATTTACCCATCAACTGCCTAAAAACAGGTTTGCATTATTTACAAAGCTTTATCACCCAATAAATAATATAATTCTTGATGAGGTTGTTGCAACCTATTTTAAATCTCCTGCAAGCTATACCGGTGAAGACATAATAGAAATATCCTGTCATGGCGGTGCTGCTGTAAAAAATTCTATTTTACAGGCCGCTATTGATGGCGGCGCAAGGTTGGCTAAGCCTGGGGAATTTTCATATCGTTCTTTTTTAAATGGAAAAATGGACCTGCTTCAGGCTGAGGCGGTTTCTGCTTTAATTTCTTCTAAAACATCCCAGCCTGCCAAGCTAAGCCTATGCCATCTAGAAGGAAAGGTTTCCACATTGTTGGGTGATATAAAATCTAGGGTAATAGATGTTCTCTCAATCATTGAAAATGAATTGAATTTTTCAGAAGATGAAATAAGCACCACCTCTTATTCGTCTATTCGTTTAATAATTGAAGATGTCCAGTCTCAAATAGCCAAAATTATTAGTTCTTCTGTAATTGGGAAAAAAATATTTTCGGGTATTCGAATTATAATTTTGGGACGACCAAATACTGGTAAATCTAGTTTATTTAACGCAATGTTGGGAGAAAACAGGGCTATAACCTCGCCTGTCGCCGGTACCACTAGAGACACTGTTGAATCTTGGTTTGAGTTAGAGGGTGTTCCCGTATGCCTAGTTGATACTGCTGGCATTTGGGAGTCTGGGGGGTTGCTGGACGCCCTTGGGGTGGAAAAAACCAGGGCTGAAATGAAGCGGGCTGATTTGTTTATTGTTGTGGATGATAAAAATCCTAACAATATTTTTAATGAACAATTTGCAGGTAAATATCAACAACACCATATCTTGGTTAAATCAAAGTCTGATTTGTCAAATTCCTCCCCGACAATAGAAACAAACATTATTTATACATCTTCAAAAGAAAGTGTTGGTATAAACAAGTTATTAACATCTGTTTCCACATATATTTTAAACAATATTAATCTTTCAGATAGAGAGTCTGGCTTTATGATCTCCCAGCGACAGCGGGGGCTGTTAGAAAATTCTTTGTTGTGTTTAGATGAGGCTATTGTACAATTGGATTCGGGAATTGAAACGGATATTATAGCGTCTACGCTTAATGGTTTTGTTGTTGCTATCAAAGATATAGTTGGTGAAATCCCCAATAAAGACGTTGTACAAAATATTTTTAATAATTTTTGTGTTGGTAAATGAAGAATAGATCTATTGTGGTTGTCGGGGGGGGTCATGCGGGGGTAGAGGCAGCATTTGCTGTGGCAAATCTGGGAATAAAAGCCGTGTTAGTTACGATGGATATAAATGCGGTTGGTAGAATGAGCTGTAATCCGGCAATTGGTGGACTCGGCAAAGGACATTTAGTAAAAGAAATTGATGCCCTTGGCGGGATTATGGGTAGGGCTTCGGATGCCTGTGGACTTCAGTTTAAAGTGTTAAATAAATCTAAAGGAAGGGCGGTTTGGTCGCCCAGGGCTCAAATTGATAAGCATAAGTATGCTATATATATTCAAAAGGCTTTTTCTTCCCATAAAAATATATCAATTATTCAGGATGAGGCTGTTGACTTCTCTGTTGATAGTGGGCGGATTTCTAGTGTTGTTTTGCGAAAGGGCGGGGTATTAAAAACCAGCGCCCTAATTGTTTGTTCCGGAACCTTTTTAAATGGATTAATACATATTGGAAATGAAAAATTTTCCGCCGGCAGATTTGGAGAGCGCGCCGTTGTTGGCCTGTCAAATGTTCTTGTAAATAAAGGGTTTAGTGTTTCTCGTCTAAAAACAGGTACGCCGCCACGCCTACTATCATCATCAATTAAGTGGGATGGTTTGCCGCTATCCGGGGGCGATGAAAATCCTGTCCCATTTTCAATTCTCACAGAGCGCCCATTTAAGCCAAAAAACATTCCCTGTCATATTGTTGATACTAACCCCGCGGTTCATAAAATATTATCTGATAATTTACAAAAATCTGCGATGTATTCCGGAAGTGTTGGTGGTGTTGGTCCCCGTTATTGTCCAAGCATTGAGGATAAAATTGTTAGGTTTGGCGATAGGGATAAACATCAGCTTTTTTTGGAACCAGAATGGTTAAATTCAAATCAAATTTATGTAAATGGGTTTTCTACTAGCATGCCAAAACGTGTTCAGAAAATTGCTCTCCGCAGCATATCTGGGCTTAAAGATGTTCAGCTGGTTCGCCCTGGCTATGCAATTGAATACGATTACTTTCCGTCTTCCCAATTAAAAAGCACCCTTGAAACAAAAATGTTTGATGGGCTGTTTTTCGCCGGACAAATGAACGGCACGTCTGGATATGAGGAGGCTGCGGCCCAGGGCTTAATAGCTGGCGCCAACGCCGGACTCAAGTTATTAAATAGGGAGCCTCTTGTTTTGGGCAGAGATCAGGCTTATATTGGGGTGCTAATTGACGATTTGATCACTAAAGATATAAATGAACCATATAGGATGTTTACATCTAGTGCTGAATACCGCCTTTCATTGCGGGCGGACAGTGCCTCAATTCGACTAACAGAAAGGGCCCACAAATTGGGATTGATCCAGGAAAATCAATATGCGCTTTTTAAGGCCTATAAGAGGTCGGTTGATGATATTATAAAATATTGTAAAAAAACCCGGGTGGAGGTGGAGGGTGAGACGCTTTTGCTTTCAGATTATATTAAGCGTCCCAAAAAATATTTAATAAACTGTAGCGAGGGACGAAAACTCTTAAATGATTGTTTAATTGATTCTGCTTTCACCGCAGAGACAGACATTAAGTATGAGGGTTATGTAAAAATTGAAAATTCTAGGGTAAAAAATTTAAGAAAAATGGAGGATGTTGTCATTCCCCGCCTTTTCGACTATTCGTTACTCCCCAATCTTTCTTCTGAATCAAAAGAAAAGCTGGGGCGCATCAGGCCAGAAACGCTGGGCCAGGCTTCCAGGGTGGCTGGGGTCCGCCCCGCTGATATTGGTGTGCTCGCCCTTTTTCTTAAATCTTTTTCTTAGTTGTTTCACGTGAAACAACCGCCTCCTATAATGTCTATTGTAGATATGTCGGCCTCTGTTGGGGATGATGGGGGGGTGCGTGTTTCTGGTTTTCATCCCGACTTTTTATTGCCGCTAATAGACGCAATTGATAATAGGTTGTTTATTACAATAAACGACGGCGCCTTTGCTTCATCGGTCAAATATTTATCTACTCTATGGGATAATGACTCTTTTGTTTTTGTGTCGGACTCAAAGGCCAATGCAAGCGTTCCGGCGGGGTTTACGTCTTCTGACGACCGCTTTAATTTGAGGGCAAGAGAGGTTTTGGCTGAAGGCTTGGGTCCAATAAAGGTCATCGTTTCTTCAGAGGGCGGGGCTTCGCTGCCTATACTTGGCTGCGGTATTGATAATAGGTTGGTTTTTGAGCTTGGCGTCTCATTTGAAGAGTGTTATGACTTTTTGGTTTCCGAAAATTATGTGTTGTCTGATTTTGTGGCTATGCCGGGAGAATTTTCTACTCGCGGGGGAATAATTGATGTTTTTCCTTTTTCGTCTTATTGCCCTTATAGAATTAATTTTTTAGATGAATTCCCAATAGTTTTTCGCTTTAATGTTGACAGTCAATTAACAACCGAGCGTGTAAACAGCCTTGTTCTATCGTCCGTTTCAAAAAATAAACCTCTGGCGCTGAAAGATGTTTCTCTAAAAGAATTTTTGCCTGTGGCCCTAGATTCTGATGGAGAGCTTATAATTGGCAACCCTAATAAAATTCTAAAAAATATACAACTACAAACCATTACCCATAGACAGTTTTGTGCTGTTTATAAAAACAATTGTTCATCTATGGGGGTGGTGGATGGCCTTTCTTCTGTGGGCTTGGCTGATAAAAATAATAATATTTCTATTCCTTTATGGTTTGTAGACAAAAAGCCGTTGCAAGAAAAGGGGGGTGGAAGACCTGCTCCTTTAGAGTTGGAAAAAATTTGTCGGGGGGATTATCTTGTTCATAGAGACCATGGGGTTGGGGTTTGTGTGGGCTTGGTTTTAAAGGAGGGCGGGGTGTCTGCTCAAGAGCTTCTTTCAATAAAATACAATGATGGGGGGGTAATTTCAACAGATATTGGGTCGTTAGATCTAATTGCATTTTTTGCCCCCGCCGGCACGGAGGGGGTAGTGTTAGACTCTCTTTCTAAAAAGGGAAGTTGGGCGCGTAAAAAATTATCCGCTAAAAAGCGGGCTGAAGAAGTAATACAGCACTTGTTAAGTCTTTATGTGAAAAGGCGCGGTCTGTTCCGCCCCGCCTTTTCACAAGACCCCTCACTGGAGGGGCCTTTTTTGGCGTCCTTTTCGTTTGAAGATACCCCCGACCAGGTTAGTGCTTGGAATAATATATCAGAGGATCTTTCTGCAAATTCGCCTATGGACAGGTTGTTGTGTGGGGATGTTGGTTTTGGCAAAACAGAGCTTGCAATTAGGGCGGCGTTCAGGGTGGTGGGGGGGGGCAAAAGGGTGGTTGTTCTTTCTCCAACAACCATACTTGCAAATCAGCTGTGCTCATCGTTTTCCGCCCGCCTTGGGCCGGAGGCCATTTCTGTTGATATGGTTTCTCGTTTTAGGTCTCAAGGGGGTTTGGGGGTGGTTAAAAAAAATATAATTGAAAATAACAATGATGTTTTAATTGGTACACATATGGTGTTAAATGATGATTTGTATTTAAAAAACATAGGTTTATTAATAGTAGATGAAGAACACCGGTTTGGCGTAAAACATAAAGAAAGGATAAGGCAATTTAAAAGCAGCGTTGATGTTCTTTCAATGTCGGCAACGCCAATTCCTCGATCTATGAATCTTGCGCTATCGGGTATTTATTCTGTTTCTATGCTGCAAACACCCCCGAGGTTGCGGCTTCCAATAATAACTCGGGTTGAGTATTATAATGATTTAACTATAGTGGCGGCTATTAGTTTTGAGGTAGGAAGGGGTGGTCAGGTTTATTTTGTTCATAATGATATTGTGTCTATAAAAAATATTACACATAAATTGCAGCGTTTATTTTCAAAACACGTCGTACGCTTTATTCATGGCCAAGAGCCCCCTAAAGATATTGAACAAAAAATGAGTGATTTTGTTTCTGGCAAAACGGACATTTTGGTGTGTACGTCTATTATTGAGTCTGGTATTGATGTTTCCTCCGCAAACTGTATAATTATTAACAATGCGCATCTGTTTGGCCTTTCTCAGCTTTACCAAATGAGGGGGCGCGTCGGCAGGGGCCGCCAACAGGCCTATGCATACCTTCTTGTTCCGCAGAGGGTTTCTTTGTCGGAAAAAGCCTTTAAAAGAATTAGGTCTATTGAGGAGAATACTAGTCTTGGGGCGGGGTATAATGTTTCAATGAAAGATATGGAAATACGGGGGTCGGGCTCTCTTTTTGGCTATAAACAGTCTGGTGGTAGTAGTTCTGTGGGTTATGAAATGTACACACGTATGATTCAGCGTGCGCTACATGATTCTGATGGGTTGGGGTTGGATTTTCGAATTCTTCCCGAAGATGTTGTTATAGAGCTTTATAAAAAGCGGTTTATTCCTGAAGAATATATTGCTCTAGAAAGTGTTCGGATGTCTGTGTATAGGGGCCTGGCTGTTGCCACAACGGAGGGGGCTTTGGATGGCATTTTATATAATTTAATTAACCGGTTTGGGCCTGCCCCTGATTCTTTAATAAATATTATAAATGAATCTCGTCTGAGATTGGTTGCGTCTAGGGCTGGAATATGTTCTGTGGTGTTGCGGCCCTGTGGCGTTTTGTGTTCTGTTAAAAATAGGGGTGAAAATTTATTTGCTTCAGCTGTCCTCGATTATGCAGACAAATTTTTAAGTGAGGGGGGGGTTAATTATCATATAATGCCTGCCAACAACGATGTTTTGGGCCTATGTATTCATTTGGATGAAAATGAAGATAGTTATGCGTTCTTTTCTCGTTTTTTTGGTAAGTTTGACGCTTTGGTAAAAGTTAATTAAATAGGATGAAATTGATGTTAAAAATATTACTATTGTGTTTCGCTTCTTTGTTGTGTGCCGCCGAGGGAACGGTTTTAACAATTAATGATGATGAGTATTCTTTGCATGACTTTTATTCCCGGTATCCTAAAAAACAGTGGGAGCGCGCTGATAGCCTGAAAAAGGACAAAATGTTTACAGATTTTGTTAAAAGAGAACTGTGTGTTCTTGAGGCGAAAAAGGTGGGTTTACAAAACGATCCAGATATTGCTGTTAAAATAAGAGATCGGTCTCTACAAATATTAGTGAATGAAAGCTATGAACATTTTGTTGCTACTCCATTAATTTCTCCATCTGAATTAGATGCGGCAAGACAAAATGCAAAAAAAGAGCTGTTTGCAGGCCATATATTAATTGGTCATAGTGGGGCGTATCTTGGCAATCCTCCTCAAAGAACGGTTGACGAGGCCCTTCTTTTATCTCAACAGATTAAAGATGAGTTTGAGGCGGGTGGGAGTTTTAGTGTCTTGGCAAAAAAATATTCTGACGATCCTGGTGCTAAAAACAATGGCGGCTCTCTTGGTTGGGTTCAGTGGGGCAGAACTGTTCCTGAGTTTCAGCGGGTTCTTTTTGGGTTGGGGGTGGATGTGCTTTCTTCTCCTGTTTTAACAGATTTTGGTTATCATCTTATTTTAGTTTCTGATATAAGGCCCTCTGAACTTCAATATATGTCAGACGATGCCTATGAAAGCTATGTTATAAATGTTTCTAAAAATAGCGTGCGGGATCAGTTGCGAGAGGCGGCTGTGAATTATGATGCTAAAAAAATTGATGACTATGGGGTGTTGTTTAATCTTGCTGGTGTTGAGCTGGTGTTGGACGCCTTTAATCGCAATCAAAAAGATGGTTTTTTGTCTGAATCTGATAACAAGGGTTCTGCCTTCCTTCTTGGGGGGGTTGAAGGCGTGGGTGTGCTTTGTGTTTATAATGGTAAGGGGTATGGTCCGGGGTGGTTTTCCACAAAGCTTAAAAGGATTTCGCCTGCTAGGCAGCCCCGCTTTGATTCGGCTGATAAAATTATTTCTGCTTTGAAAACAATTATTTTACAAGATATTGCAATAAGCGAGGGTTTTGCTGGGGGGGTTGAGAATATTTTTACCTTTAAGTATAAAAAGGGTGGGGTGGTGTCGGACCTGTTATACGATGCATACTTAAAGCGCTTGGTAAATTCTGCACAAAAACCAGACACTCTTGATGTTTTTAATTATTATGAAAACAACAAGCTTGCTAAATATATGGATGATGAAAGGGTTGTTGTTAGAGAAATAAAGGTCTCTACCAGAGGTGTTGCAGACAGTCTGGTTAGACTTCTTGATTCTGGCACAAGCTTTGCTTTGTTGGCTCAACAAAACAGCTCTACCAACCCTGGGGAGGGCGGTTTATATGGTCCTTTTTCAAGGAGTGGTGATAGGTCTCTTTTTGATGCGGCTTCTTTGTTGGGTGTGGGAGAATATGGTCCGGTGTTGCCCACATCAAAAAATGGTTTTTCAATAATTCAACTTGTTGAGCCCGCCTTTGCTACGCCAATAGATGTTGATCGTGTTTATGTGCAAATCGAATCTTTGTTAATAAAAGAGGGGCAGGACGAGGCTAAATCTGTCGGGGTTGATGGTTTGTTAAAAAAATATACTATTATTAAAAATAACAGTTTATTGTTTTAATTAATGTTTTTCAATAGATTTTTTATTGTTGTTTTTCTGGTTGGGATGTTTTTTTCCCAAGGAAAAGTAGACGGTGTTGCCGCTATTGTGGGGAACAGTGTTATTCTGCATAGTGACGTGCTACAACAGTCTCAGCTTGTTGCAATGGAGCGGCGGGTGGATCCATCAAAAAATCCTTATCTTTTTGAACAGATATATGTTTCTACGCTAAACAATATAATCAATCAATACGCTGTATTAAGCGTCGCAGAGAAGGATACTAATATTATAATTTCTAACGATGAGGTTGATAGGGCCCTTAATCAACAAATAGATGATTTTATTTTAAAGGCGGGTTCTGAAAAATTGTTTTTGGAAATGGCTGGAATGTCAATGAGACAAATAAAAGCAGATTATTGGCAAGATATTCGAGATATGATGATTGTTGAAAGATATCAGTATTCTAAAATTCAAAATGTTGATGTGAGCCGTGTAGAGGTATTACATTTTTTTGATTCTTTTAAAGACTCTATTCCCCGTCATCCTGAAAAATATAATTTCAGTATAATAGAAGTGCCTTTTTCTCCGGGCGACGCTTCTATGGCAAAGGCTTTTGATTTTCTCAATATGCTAAAGGATGAGGTTCAAACAAATGGGGTGTCCTTTGATTCTCTTGCTCAACTGTATTCCCATGATCCTGGTTCGGCACCCGCGGGTGGGCGTCTTGGGTTTACTCATAGGGGGGCGCTGGTTAGGGAATATGAGGAGGTTTCTTATGCTATGGAGGTTGGTGAAATTAGTGACCCTGTTAAGTCTGATTTTGGGTACCATTTAATAAAATTGATTGACAGGCGGGGTGAAAAAATATCTACTCAACATATTCTTAGAACAATAGAATTTTCTGAAGATGACAGGATAAACGCTTACGATGCTATTTATGATATTTATACTCATACAAATAACAATTCTCCAGCCTTTGATTCCTTGTCAAATATATTTTCAACAAAATATAAAAATGGTTCTGGCAAGTATTCTGATTTCCCCGCCTCGCATATTCCAGAATATCTGTTTGTTGCATTGAAAAATATGGATGTAGGAGAACTGTCTATGCCTATTGAAATGGGAGGTGGATATTTTTTAGTTTATTATTATGACCACCAAAAAGAGTTTGTTCCTGATTTGGATAATTCTTGGGGTTTAATCTACGAGTATGCAAAGCAAGAAAAACAGAATTCTACATTTAGCGATTTGGTAAAAAATATTAAAGCTAACATTTATATAAATATTTTAAACAATTAGTGTTTATAAATTAATTTTTAATTATGTTATTAACACTGTTATTAACATAAAGGGGTGGTTTAAATAAATTTTATATATATTCTGTTTCTAAATTTTTAACAGGGCTATTTATTTATATTTAAACATATCAACCTATATATAATACTTAAATTAATATACTAAATATAAATAAATATATATTATATCTAATTACCTTTTTAAAAATGGTTTTTTTAGAAATAAAATTGTATAATAAAAAAGTTATAAATTCAACCAAAGAAATAGGATATATATGAAATTTACACTTGATAAAAACGCGTTGTTAAAAAATTTACAACTATTATCTAAAGCCATACCATCAAGATCAACACTACCAATAATTAGTAGTGCTTTGTTCACAGTTAAGGATGAAATTTTAAGTATGCGGGCGACGGATTTAGAAATATCTATAAATCTAAAATATAAAATAGAAGGCGGTGAAGATGGATGTGTTGCTATTCCTCTAGGAAAATTATTAGAAATAACGAGTGCTATGCCGGAAAAGAATATAGATTTTAGCGTTTCAGACATAGGTAAAATGAATATTTCTTGTAACTCTGGGCGCTATACTATAATGGGGCAACCGTCAGAAGAATTTCCTTCTGAACAGGTCGTTGAAAACAGTAAAAGATTACAGGTTTCTTCGGGAGAGTTGAAAGATATAATTAACAATACATCTTATGCGGCCAGCAAAGACGATTTAAAACCAGTGCTTCAAGGAGTCTTATTTCAAATACAAAATGATGGCATTGTTTCTGTTGCAACGGATGGACATAGATTGGTAAAATTAGAAAAGAAAAAACTTCATTCTATAGATTATGCTGGGAATGTTGTTATTCCTATCAAATTTTTAGCCCTACTTACAACACAATTAACCGGCGACGGCGATATTTCAATATTGATTGGCGACAATCATATTCAAGTGCAACTAGAAGATGTTACCATAACTACGCGAATAATTAAAGATCCATATCCAGACTATGAAGGCGTTATTCCAAAGAACAACACAAAGACATTAATAATAAATAAGAATCATTTCACAGAGGCAATAAAGAGAGTTTCTATTTTTTCTAATAAATCAAGCAGGCAGGTAGCGCTAGAGCTTTCAGAAAGCAGTATGACCATAACAACCGAAGACCCGGAAAATATAACTACCGGAAAAGAAATATTGGACTGTGATTATGATGGGGAACCAATGACAATTGGTTATAATGCTTTTTATTTGAAAGAGGTATTACAACACCAGCAATCTGAAGAAATAAAAATAATGCTAAATTCACCATTAAATGCAGGGTTGTTTCTTCCAATAGATCAAAATGACAATGATAATAAAACCACCCTTCTAATGCCAATTAGGTTAAACGATTAATTCATTGTTCTATTGAAACCAAAACCAATTAAAGATGTCTTGTCGGATTTTCTAAAAGGAAGTAATTTTAAAGAAATAAATGAAACCATAAACATAAGCGCCGCGTGGACAGGCATTGTTGGCAAAACTATTTCCAATAACACGGAAATAAAAAGTATAAAAAATGGCAAAATCACAATAAAAACAGCAAACCCTATATGGAGAAATGAACTAATTTTTCAAAAAGAAGACCTGTTAAGCAGGCTTAAAGAAGAAGAGCCAGAATTAAATATAAAAGAAATAGAATTTAGATGATAGAAGACCAAACAACCCAAGAATATAGCGCAGATAAAATAACCGTATTAAAAGGATTGGAGGCAGTAAGAAAGCGTCCAGCCATGTATATTGGAGACATTGGTACAAAAGGCCTTCATCATCTTGTTTGGGAGGTGGTTGACAATTCAATTGATGAAGCAATGGCGGGACATTGTACTCAAATAAAGGTGTCCATTTTATCAAATGGCGGAATAAGCGTAGAAGATGATGGCAGGGGTATTCCGGTAGACATCAATAAAAAAGAGGGTAAAACAGGATTAGAGCTGGTAATGACCGTGCTACATGCGGGAGGAAAGTTTGACAAAGACTCTTATAAGGTGTCTGGCGGACTTCATGGTGTTGGAGTATCGGTAGTTAATGCACTTTCAAAAGAATGTACGGTTTTTGTAAAAAGGCAGGGGAGTATTTATTCACAAACATACAAATATGGAAAAAGCACAACAGAAGTCGAAAAACATGGTTCAACAGAAACCACGGGCACCAAGGTTGTCTTTTATCCAGACGATTCTATATTTAACGAATCAACCTATTTTTTTGATGTTATTGATGAAAGGTTGAGAGAATTAGCATATTTAAATAGTGGTATTAGAATTATTCTTTCAGACGAAAGAGAAGAAAAAAAATCAGCGGAACATTTTTATGCAGGGGGATTGAGCGAGTTTATACTCCATTTAGATGAGGGGCGCAAGCCTGTTTTTGAGAAACCTATACAAATATCCGGAGAAAGAGAAAATATACCGGTAGATATTGCCCTTAGATATAATGACAGTTACAACGAAACCATCCTTGCATTTGTGAACAATATTAATACAATAGAGGGAGGAACCCACCTTTCAGGATTTAAAACAGCCCTAACACGATCTTTAAATAAGTATGCGGCTCAAAACAATTTATTTAAACCCGTAAAAGGTAAAACCCTCTCTCTCTCTGGCGATGACGCGCGAGAAGGCTTGACGGCAGTATTATCAATAAAGGTTCCCGAACCCCAGTTTGAAGGTCAAACGAAAACAAAATTAGGAAACGGAGAGGTTAAGGGTGTTTGTGATTCCATAATAATGGAAGGGTTAACAAGTTTTTTTGATCAAAATCCAAATGTTGCAAAAATGATTATTACCAAAGCTGAATCTGCCGCCCGAGCAAGAGAGGCCGCCCGAAAAGCAAGAGACTTGGTTAGAAGAAAAAATGTACTTGATATCTCTGCCCTCCCAGGAAAGCTGGCAGACTGCTCAGAAAAAGACCCATCACTTTGTGAGCTTTATTTGGTTGAGGGAGACTCTGCTGGAGGTTCTGCAAAACAAGGGAGGGATCGAAAATTTCAGGCAATTTTACCTTTACGAGGGAAGGTTATTAATGCTGAAAAAGCTAGAATTGACAAGCTCCTTGATAACAATGAAATACAAACAATTATAACGGCGCTTGGTGCTGGATTTGGTGATGAGGAAGAAATTGGGGGCAAAGAAGGGGTCTCTGTGGGTAGCTTTAACATCAACAAATTGCGCTATCATAAAATTATTATTATGACAGATGCAGATGTGGATGGTAGCCATATACGAACACTGTTGTTAACATTCCTTTATAGAAAAATGTCAGAATTGTTGATAGGTGGTTATGTGTATATTGCCCAGCCCCCACTTTATAGGCTGACAAAAGGAAAAAAAATACGCTATGCCTATACTGATGTAGAAAAAGATTTAATTTTGGCTGAAATTAAAACAGAAGGTTCAAAGGTTGATATTTCCAGGTATAAGGGGTTGGGGGAAATGAATGCTGATCAGCTGTGGGATACAACAATGGATCCATCTTCAAGAACCCTTTTGAAGGTAACTATTGATGATGCCGTTGAAGCAAACAGGCTGTTTTTCAAGCTGATGGGAGAAGAAGTAGAGGGGCGGAGAGAATTTATAGAAACCAATGCAAAATTCGTAGTCAATCTTGATGTTTAGGAAAAATTAATTAATTATGCCAGAAGAATTTATAGAAGAAAATATTATAGATAGAGATATCGTCACAGAGATGTCAGAATCATATCTCAACTACTCGATGTCGGTCATTGTCAGTCGAGCGCTGCCAGATGTGCGCGACGGACTAAAGCCTGTTCATCGTCGGGTGCTCTATGGCACTGCCGATCTGGGTGCATCATGGAATCGCGGACATAAGAAATGTGCCCGTATTGTTGGAGAGGTCATGGGTAAATATCACCCTCATGGTGATTCATCTGTGTATGATTCCCTAGTTAGAATGGCACAACCATGGTCGTTAAGATATCCGCTCATGGATGGGCAGGGAAATTTCGGATCAATAGACGGCGATAGTGCGGCGGCCATGCGTTACACGGAAGCACGCATGCATAGAATATCCTCTGAAATTATGCGAGATTTGGACAAGGACACAGTTGATTTTAAACCCAACTTTGACGACACCCTTCAAGAACCAGTTGTTTTACCAGCAATTATTCCAAATTTACTTATGAATGGAGCCGATGGTATTGCTGTTGGTATGGCAACAAAAATACCCCCCCATCATTTAGGTGAACTCCTGTCAGGATTAAACGCGCTACTAGATAATCCAGAAATTACAATTGAAGAACTATTCACTGATCACATTAAGGGTCCAGACTTTCCAACAGGCGGATTAATTTTTGGCATTGATGGAATAAAAAGCGCCTATACCACCGGCCGGGGTAAGGTAATAATGCGAGCGAAAACATTAATAGAAGAGCTGCCTAACGGGAAAGAAGTGATAATTATTAATGAAATCCCCTTTCAAGTAAATAAGGCGAACCTGGTAGAGAAGATTGCCCACCTGGTAAGAGATAAAAAAGTAGAAGGCATATCTGACCTGCGGGACGAATCAGATAAGGATGGAATAAGGGTTGTTATTGAATGTAAGCGAGACGCCATAGCCTCCATTGTATTAAACAATTTATTTAAATATTCTCAACTGCAAGATAGTTTTGGTATTATTATGTTGGCCCTCTTTGATGGAATTCCAAAGGTTATGAACCTTAAAACGATGCTTCAACATTTTCTAAACTTCAGGCGAGAAGTAGTTATAAAGAGAACTCGCTTTGAATTGAGTGAAGCCGAAGATCGTGCTCATATTTTAGAAGGCTTGAAAATTGCACAAGAAAATATTGATGAAGTAATCAAGTTGATAAAAGGCTCTGCCGATCCAGAGGAGGCCAAACAGGGGCTTATACAAAAATTTTCTCTATCAGAACGGCAAGCAAAAGCAATTTTGGATATGCGCCTGCAAAGACTAACCTCACTAGAAGTAGATAAAATAGTAAAAGAACTTGGTGAATTAATAGAAATAATTAAAGGGTTAAAGGAAATTTTAGAAAGCCACAAACTGCAAAGCAATATAATTAAAAAAGAATTTGCAGAAGTTGGTGAAAGGTATGATGATAAACGTAGATCAGAAATAATTCCAATTTCTGGAGACCTATCTATTGAGGATATAATAGCAGATGAAGATATGGTGGTAACCATCACGCATAATGGCTATATAAAAAGACTCCCCACATCAACCTGGAAAACACAACGCCGCGGGGGAAGGGGAATGAAAGGTGCCCATACTAAGGATGACGATTTTATTGAACATTTGTTTATTGCATCCACACACAATAACATGCTCTTTTTTACAGACAGAGGTAAATGTTATTGGATGAAGGTGCATGAAATTCCACCAGGAATGCGCACGTCTCAAGGGCGGGCAATTGTCAATCTTATTGGCTGTGATGCGGGAGAAAAAGTAAAAGCATTTGTATCAGTTAAAGAGTTTAACGATACAGATTTTATAGTAATGGCAACCCGGAATGGAATTATTAAAAAAACAGCCCTATCTATGTACAGCCGGCCAAGGAAGGGCGGCATATATGCTATTGAAATTAGAGATAATGATGAATTGATCCAAGCAAAAGTATCTCATGGATGCCAAGATATTATCTTGGCGACATTTAGTGGGAAGTCCATACGATTTAATGAAAATGATGTAAGGGGAACCGGCAGAAAAACCATGGGGGTAAGGGGTATTCGTCTTGGCATAAAAGATGACTATGTAATAGGCATGTTGATTGTGAAGCGAGAAGGTTCTGTTATGGTGGTGACTAATAAAGGCTATGGTAAACGAAGCGACTTATCAGAATATAGAACTCAAAAACGGGGCGGAAAGGGTGTTATTACTATCAAAACAACAAAAAAGGTGGGCAATCTTATTGGAATAATGGAGGCCATTGATGAAGATGACATAATGTTAATTACTGATAGAGGAATTATGATTAGGCAGCCAGTTAGTAATATTCGAACAATTGGTAGAAATACTCAGGGAGTTCGCTTAGCGAAGTTAGATGATAAAACATATATCACCTCAGCAACACGGGTTTTAAAAGAAGATGAAGACAACGAGGAGGAAGAGGCGCCCGAACCTGAAGAATGACCCCCCCCTCAAAGTTTAGCAAGATATTAGAATCCCTCAATTCCAGAATTAACAATGCTGCGATTAAATCTGGTCGAACACCAAACGACATCACACTTATTGCAGTAACAAAATTATTCCCTCCCAATATTTGGGAAACGGCCATCAACCACAATCTCACCACTCTGGCAGAAAACAGAATTCAAGAGGCAAAAGAAAAACTTAAAAATTTTAAGCATAGAGATAAAATGGTTCTCCATTTTATTGGACGACTTCAAAGCAACAAGGCAAGAAAAGCCGGCCAAATATTTGACGTAATTCAAACGGTAGATTCAATTAAATTGGCAAAGCGGTTAAATATTATTTCAACAGAAACAAATAAATTACAGAAAATATATTTACAGGTAAATATTGGCAATGACCCTAAGAAACAAGGATTTTCACCAGAAGAAATTATTAATTCAGCAAAAGAAATTTCAGAATTAGATAGTTTAGAAATAAACGGTATTATGACAATGCTCCCACAGGGGATACCAAAAACCACATTGAGAGATTATTATAAAAAAACATGTAAAATTAAAAATGAAATTAAAGAGTCAGTTAATGGTAATTGTAATAATCTCTCAATGGGAATGAGTAATGATTTTGAGATTGCTATAGAGGAAGGTGCCACCCATATCCGTATTGGAACCGCCCTGTTTGGAGCAAGGCCGCAGTGAAGCTACGCATTATAACCAAACAATTATCCAAGAAACTCCCATTAGAAAATAAATTACAGAAACTTACCAATATTAGTCATGACAACTTTGAAAGTATTTATAAGCTTATTCATTCAAAAAAAATAACCGAACTACATGTTACAGACGCAACATATTCCAATAAAATTCCCAAAGGGGAAACGGTTCAAGTTAAAGACCACATCAATAAAACAGGATCAAGCATATTGATTGGAAGACAGGCGCTCCTAAATATAGATTTTATTGATATGACGGAGACCTATTCCTTTGAAAAAAAGGCCATTATTACTGTTTGTTGCGGAGAAACATTAAATAAAAACTTTGACTATCCCAGCCACTTCCTCTGTCATATTACCATTCTCGCCCACGCTCTCAAAATTCCCACAATTAAGGGATTTTTGTACAACACCCTATAAATTAATTTTATAATAATAATTAACAGAATAAATGAACCCGTATTAGGTTGTTACTAAAACCTTTTCAGGCATCGGCAGCCATATTAGAAGGAACCACAGAATCAACGGTATTTCCTAATGAAGATATTGCACCCATGTGTGCATCACACGCCGGCGAAGAAATTTATGTGAAAATAGTAAATTTCACCCCTCCATTCAATCATTTCATCCAAAGATTAATTAACCCTAAATTTCCTGTCTATGAAATTCAATAAATATTTATTTTTAGTATTTTTAGGAGCAGTGCTTCTGTGGGGTTTTAGGTCTGATACCGCCAAAGATCAATTTCAAAAAATGAAAACACTCACCCAAATTATTCGCCTAGTTAGTGAAAATTATGTGGAAGATGTGGATATGAACGATATTCTAGAGGGCGCCATTATTGGCCTGTTAGACAAACTAGACCCCCATTCCAGCTATATTTCGTCTGATCAATTTGAACTAATTAATGAACAATTTGATGGAGCCTTTGAAGGTATTGGTATTGAATTTAATATTTTGGAGGGATATATTACCGTTATTTCTCCCATCCCAGGAACCCCCTCAGATAGGGCGGGGCTTCAGACTGGTGACAAAATAGTGCGCATTAATGATAAATCGGCATACAAAATCACCCAAAAAGATGTGATGGAAAAATTGCGCGGTCCAAAAGGAACGCCCGTTGACGTTACCATTTCCCGCCCCGGAATGGATGAAGATTTTGATGTAACCCTAGTAAGAGATAAAATTCCCATTGTGAGCGTGATGGCATCATTCATGGTTGATGATGAAACAGGATATATTAAAGTGGGTCGGTTTGCTAGGGCCACGGCAAAAGAAATTGATAAATCTCTTTCTAAGCTAGAAAACATGGGTATGAAGCAGCTTTTACTAGACCTTAGGAACAATGGAGGGGGAATGATGGATCAAGCTATCAGTATTGTGGATATGTTTGTTTCTTCACGAGATACTATTTTATTTACGAAAGGTAAAATTTCCGGATCAACAGAAGTATATCGTGCCCGAAAAAGCAGCCTAGATAAAGACTATCCGGTTGTGGTTCTTATAAATAGAGGATCTGCCAGCGCTAGTGAAATAGTATCTGGTGCATTTCAAGACCTAGACAGGGGGTTAGTAGTAGGTGAAACCAGTTTTGGCAAGGGGTTGGTACAACGGCAATATCCTCTTAGGGATGGCTCAGCAGCACGTATTACTATTGCTCGATATTACACGCCATCAGGGAGGTTAATCCAGCGACCCTATGAAGATATTGGAGACTACTACACCGACCTGGGAAAAGATAGTCGAGAAGCCACAGATTCTACGCTAGCAGAGAAACCTATTTTTACCACCAAAAAAGGAAGAAATGTTTATGGCGGCGGAGGAATAACACCAGATATTTTTTCTGAAATGAATTTAGACTTTAATGAAAGTACTCGAGAAATTTTATTTCACCCCGATCGACCAACCTTTCAGTTTGCTGGAGAATTAAAGAACGAGATTGAGGGAAAATATAAAACATTTGAAGATTTCACAACCTCTTATCAATTGAAAAACAAACAACGAAACAAATTTTTTCTATGGTTAAAAAATCAAGAAATAGATTTTGAAACAGAAGAATTAGAAGAAAATTGGGCATATATTGAAAACAGAATATTAGCCAATGTAGCCAGTAGCATATGGGGAAAAGAATTTTTATACAAAAAATTGTTAGATACGGATAAACAAGCACAGAAAGCATTACTTCACTTTGACGAGGCTAAAGAATTGATTGGCGCATTATATTCTCAAGATCCCGTCTCAGAATAAATAAGAAAATTTTCTTTATCAAATGGAATAATACCCCTAATTTTATAGACTGATTTCTACATTAGAATTTCAATTAATTCGTAATTATAAAGGATAAGAATAATGGTTCAATTATTTATTGATGGTGGCGGGTTCATGTGGCCCATTTTATTTATTTTCATTATTGGTTTTGTGTTCGTAATTGAGCGCTTATACCATCTATTTAAAGGCTTATCAAGCAATGAAGACTTTGCCTATGAAGTTGCTGAAACAGTGAAACAATCAGGAATTGATTCTGCAAAAACACAGTGCGAAGGCGCCGTAGGCCCTGTTGCAAATTTATGTTTATCTGCCCTAGATAGAGCAAGGCTGGGCGCGGATGAGGCCGAACATGCTTTGGATCATTCTGGAAGTATTGAGATGGCATCCATGGAAAAAAACATGACTTGGATTTCACTCTGCATTGCAACAGCCCCCATGTTGGGATTTTTGGGAACGGTTTGGGGAATGATACAGGCTTTTAATGATATAAAGATGGCAAACGATATTTCTCCTGCGGTTGTAGCTGGCGGCATTTCAGTTGCCCTGCTAACAACGGCGTTTGGCTTGGTGGTGGCCGTGGTCTTGCAGATATTCCAAAATGCAGTATTGTATATTATTGATAACCAGATTGTCACCCTTCAAAAAAGCACAACCGCCCTTCTTCACGCCATAAAGGATGGTGATAAAGCTTAAAACTTCCCCCAAAAGGGTATGATTAAAAAACAAAGAAGACCCATGCAGGAAATAAATTCGTCTTCCATGGCGGATATAGCATTTTTATTGCTGGTATTTTTTCTGGTGACCACCACTATTTCTATGGACAAGGGCATTAGCCTAGTCCTACCATCTGAAGGAAATGAGCTTGAAGTAAACCGAAAAAATATTGTAAATATTCTTATGAATGAAAGTGGAAAAGTTTTGTTGGATGATAAACCAACCAAGGTTAATGACATCAAGGGAAAAGTGGAAAAGAAACTTGCGGGTAATCCAAACCTCATTTTCTCTGTTCAGACACACCCTAGAACCAAATATCAAGACTACCTTAAAGTGCTAGACCAGTTAAAGGAAGCTAAAGCCACAAAAATATCAATAGCAAACCCGCCCGCATTTTAATATAATATGAAAATAGAAAGAAAAACGCATACCAGTAAAGAAATATCCACCTCATCCATGCCGGACATTATTTTTATGCTCCTGATATTTTTCATGGTGACAACCGTAATGCGAGAATATGAAGGGCTGGATATTATTATGCCCCGGGCAAAAATGATTGAAAAGCTGGAAAGTAAACGACACACCTCCTATGTATGGGCAACAAAAGACGGTCTCGTTTCGGTGGACGACCGCATTATTAATATTAATAATCTATCCGGGTTAATGTACAACAAGATAGCCAAAGACCCTAAAATTACAGTTTCATTGAAGTCTGATGAAAAAACAACAATGAAACTTATTACTGATATTCATACCCAACTTCGAACAGCAAACGCATTAAAACTCAGCTATTCTGCCCTTACGAAAGCGCCCTAACCATGATTATTCGAACCGACCCATTATTAGTCCATTATCCTGTTCGAATTCGGGAAGTTACCATTGGGGTAATCCTATTTTTAACTTTTATGTTTTATTTTTTCCCCCGGTTTTTGGGAGAAGGGGAGCGCAGTAATTTTACAGTTGTTGATGAAATAGAAACGTTTGATATTCCTCAAACCGAGCAGATAAAAATTCCCGAACCACCAGCGAGGCCTTCAGTACCAGTAGCTTCGGAAGATGAATTTTTTGATGAAGACATTACTATTGAAGATACGGATTTTGATGATTTTGAAGATTGGGATGCGCCGCCACCCCCTCCATCAGAAGGCCCCAATGTAAAATTTATTCCCTATGATAAAGCACCAAAACCAAAAATTCCAATTAGGCCGGTATATCCTGAAATTGCTCAGGAAGCGGGAATTGAGGGAACGGTGTATATCCAGTTTTTTATAAATGCCAAGGGCAATGTAACTGAAGCATGGGTTCAAAAAGGAATTCCCAATACAGGGTTGAATGAAGCCGCATTAGCTGCAGTAAAAAAATCTAAATGGAAACCAGCCCAACAGCGGGATAAAAAAGTGGGTGTTTGGCAAACGGTACCGGTGAAGTTTGAGCTTACCTCACATTAAAGATCCGGAATAAAGACTATCCCCATGGCCCTACCCCTACCGTAAAGAGAAAATATATTAAGAATAAAGCTTAATTTTAAAGAAACCAAGGAGGGGATTAAAAAAGAGGCCCCTATTAGCCATCTTGTTTAATCTTTATTCCTATTTTGTGTCAATCCCAAACAATTTATTATAAATCCACATAATCGGATCATAAAAGCGGTCCACCACCCTTTCCTTTAAGGGAATAATTCCATTATCCGTAATCTGAATATGTTCGGGGCAGACATCCGTACAGCAGCGGGTGATATTACACATACCCGATCCAAACTCATTTTTTATTTTAGGAATGCGGTCCCCCCTATCCAATGGGTGCATTTCCAGTGAAGCTAAGCGGACCATAAAGCGCGGACCGACAAACCCCTCCTTCTTATCCTGATCCCGGAGAACATGGCAAACATCCTGACAGAGATAACATTCAATACATTTTCTAAATTCCTGAATTCGCTCGACATCCTGCTGAAACATGACATGGTCCTTGCCATTTTTTTTCACCCGCGGCTTAAAGGGCGGAATCATTTTATTCTGCTTATAATTCCAGGAAACGTCTGTAACCAGATCTTTAATAATGGGAAATGTTTTCAAGGGCTGGATAGTAATAATATCATCTTCTGCAAACTCATTCATTCGAGTCATACAGGATAATTTTGGGCGACCGTTTATTTCCATACTGCAGGAACCACATTTTCCCGCCTTACAATTCCAACGGACAGCCAGATCATTTGAATGTTCCGTCTGGATACGGTGAATAGCATCTAGGACTACCATGCCCTGTTCTAATTTTATACTGTACGTTTTAAATTCACCCTTTTCCGCACTCCCCCGCCATATATTAAACTTACGCTCCAATTTCGCCTCCCTCCAATTCCGCTAATGAAGCAAAACCAATATCGGCTAATTCTTTTGGAGGGTTTTCCCGCTTAACTTTTTCAGCGGACATCCCGGAATCCGTCCTTTTAATTACAATATTATATTCCAATCCCTCTTCATGTTCACCTGCAAAATCAAGGCGGGTATGGGCCCCACGGCTTTCTTGCCGGATCAGAGCCGCCCGGGTAACAGCTTCGGCAGTAACAATGAGATTTTTTAAATCCAATGCCTCATTCCATCCAGGATTATATTGAGCAGAAGCATGGGCAGATACTTTTTTAATATCAGCTTTTAATTCCTGCAGCTTATCCAAACCGGCTTCCAATTCTTCACCGGTGCGGACAATGCTCACAAACGTCTGCATTATACTCTGTAATTTTTCATGTACCAGATAGGGATTTTTCCCCTCCTCCCTATTCAGCATGTCCGTTGCACCTTTAATAATTTTACCCACCTCTTCGTTGCTACATTTTAATTGACCAGTGAGACTATTTATATAATCGGTAGCGCCGTCCCCAGCCAGTTTTCCAAATACCAAAAGGTCAGAAAGCGAGTTACCCCCCAAACGATTAGCCCCATGCATGCCGCCGGCACATTCACCACAGGCAAATAACCCGGGGACATTCGTCTGTTGGCTGTCACTGTTTACCCGGATGCCACCCATAAAATAATGTAGAGTGGGACCCACCTCCATTGGCTCTTCGGTAATATCTATTTCTGCCAGTTCCTTAAACTGATGATACATTGATGGCAACTTCTTTTTTATAAATTCAGCCGGCCTTCGGGATGCGATGTCCAAAAAAGCACCACCATTAGGAGAGCCCCTGCCAGCTTCAACTTCTTTTTTAATGGCACGGGCAACTACATCCCGGGTTAGGAGTTCAGGCGGACGGCGGGCTTCACGGTCACCATCAAGCCAACGGGATGCTTCTTCTTCAGTATCAGCAGTTTCACTGGCAAATTTTTCCGGAATATAATTAAACATAAAGCGTTCACCCTCACTGTTTAACAAAACCCCACCATCTCCTCTTACACCCTCAGTGACCAAGATTCCCTTAACGGATGGCGGCCAAACCATGCCCGTGGGATGAAATTGTGTAAATTCCATATCCATCAATTCTGCCCCTGCACGGTATGCCATTCCAAGACCATCACCAGTATACTCCCAGGAATTGGAAGTTACCTTCCAGGCCTTTCCACCACCACCGGTAGCTAGTATGATTGCCTTGGCTTTAAATAATACAAAGCGGCCGGTTTCCCGCCAGTAAGCAAGTAACCCTGAAACTTTACCCTCATCTAATATAATATCCAATCCAGTACATTCCATATGGGTGGATATGCCGTGATGCACGCAAAAATCTTGGAGTGTGCGGATAATTTCCAATCCGGTGCGGTCACCTACATGAGCCAAGCGGGGATAGCGATGTCCGCCGAAGTTCCGCTGGTTGATGAGCCCTTTGTCGGTGCGATCGAATACAGCACCCCATTCTTCCAATTCACGCACTCGATCCGGCGCCTGTTTGGCATGGAGCTCTGCCATCCTCCATTGATTTAAAAACTTTCCACCCCGCATGGTGTCACGAAAATGGATTTTCCAATTATCCCGAGAATCAATATTACCCAGAGATGCTGCAATGCCACCCTCGGCCATGACGGTATGGGCTTTTCCAAGCAGTGATTTCGATATAATTCCTGTACTTAGTCCCCCGCTAGCACATTCAATAGCTGCCCGTATTCCAGCACCGCCAGCACCAACAACCAATACATCATGTTCTATAGTCTGAATATCTGAATAATCCATTTTAATTTCCCCAGGTGCTGAAGTCTGTCCAAATTCCCTTGGACACTAATCGCACATAAATATCTGTCAGCGCTACCCATACCATGCTGATCCAGGCCCAGAACATATGCTTGCCATTCAGCCAGGAAACACTCTGCCAGATTTTAAAACGCACTTTTTCTTTACCCTTTGGACAGGTAAAGCAATCGTGCCTACCCCCACTGAGATGCCGGAATGCATGGCAACCGAAAGTATAGCCTGCCAGGAAAATTGGGTTTAAAAGCAGGATAATAGACCCCACCCCCACGCCAATTTTTCCATTCCGAAAAAAGGAGAGGAATGCGTCGTATGATAAAACTGCTACAAAACCAATGGCTATGTAGAGGGTGAAACGATGTAGATTCTGTACAACCAACAATACTGTTTCACCTTTATAATCTTTTTGGGGCACACCGGTTACTGCGCAAGCTGGAGGCGAAAGAAAATATGAGCGGTAGTAAAATTTTCGGTAATAATAACAAGTGAGGCGAAAGGAAAGAGGTCCGGCTAAAATCAGGATGGCAGGGGTTACAGGAATAAGGTTAGGCATCCATTCCGGCCAGGAGCCAAACCATGCATGGAGTAGTGGAGCAGAACCAGCAGCGCTTTCTTCAATAAAAAGTAATGGTGAATAAAAGGGTGACAGGTATCCGCCAAAACCTTCATGTCCTGCGCTGAACCAGTAATAATCACCCTGGAACATGGCCCAGGTGGTATAAATGACAAAACTTAAAAATCCTAACCCTGTTAAAAATGGTTCAAGCCACCATGTATCAGAACGGTGAGTTTGAAAAAGGCCGGATTCATTGGCGCCCATTGCCTGTTCATTTTTCATGTGTTTTTTAGAGCCTGTTTGTTTAATTACCGTGTAATGAGAATTCCTAGGCCAATACCGCCGAGCCCCAATACTATACTGCCCAGTCCATAAATGGCGGTCATTTTAAAATAACCCGCCTGTAGCATTTCAAATAATTCTAGTCCAAATGTTGAAAATGTAGTGAAGCCACCCAAGACACCAATGGCAGCAAATTCCTTTAAGGGTAAAGTAGAATTTTTTTCTAATCCCAATCCAACAAAAATACCCAGGAGGGTACAGCCAATCAAATTAACAGAAAAGGTGCCCACAGGAAAACCGAATTGGTTAAACTGAGTTAGCCAGGTTGACGTGAGATATCTAAGAGATGCGCCGATGAAACCGCCGGCCCCTACTAAGACGATTTCTTTCATTTAATCGATATTAAAAAGGAACATCTTCATCAGAAAATGGTGTAGCAACCGAAGCATCAGCCATTTCAGGCTGAGGAGGTGGAAAATCATTATTGTCCATATCGGGAGGGGTTGCCATAACTTCCTGACCATACGTTTTTATTGCCAATTGATTTACCTGTTCCTTTATGTCACGGTCAGCCCAAACGGTATCATGATATTCCTCATCACTTCCCTTTTGGCTGGGGAATCCTACGAACAATCCATTTATACCTTCTACCAGCTTAAAACCTTTAAGCGTAAATCCATCTTCTGTCTGTAAATCAAAAAATGCACGGATTTTACCCCAACTGCCCTTATTCATTCTTTCAATTTTCAATGTTAATTTCCTCTATTAATGTAGGTTTAAATATACAGGGTTATTTGCATGTAGCACAAAGAAGGAATTGAGAAAAAATGTAATATGCGTGAATGTATTTTTATTAAGAGACTCGCAGATTTCAAATGTATTGTTGCTAAGAATATGGTTTTATATTCCCCCTTTAGTAAAACCTCTCAATATCTTGGTCATTTTAATTAAAGACCTGTAAATTTCCCCCACAATTAAGCCATACCAGGTAAGGATTACATTTATGAAAACAGTCTATTTCTTTGGAGATGGAAAAGCAGATGGTTCTGCTTCTGACAAAAATATACTTGGAGGTAAGGGCGCCAATCTGGCAGAAATGACCATATTGGGAATCCCCGTACCCCCAGGATTTACTATTAGCACAGATGTCTGTACATATTTTATGCAGAAAGGAGAATACCCGGCAGATTTAACAAATGAGGTAGAAAATAATCTTCATCAAATAGAAAGCATCATGGGGCATACATTTGGTGATAGCAATAACCCACTATTGGTTTCTGTGCGCTCAGGAGCCCGCCAGTCCATGCCCGGCATGATGGAGACGGTGCTAAATATTGGCCTAACATCCCAAACGATTCCCGGGCTGATTCAGAAATCAGGGGATGAGCGTTTTGCTTATGATGCCTACCGTCGTCTAATTACAATGTATGCAGATGTGGTAATGGAGAAAGCTGCCGATATAGGGCCAGGGGAGGGGGAAGGAATCCGTGAAAAATTAGAAGCACTTTTGGAAAATTTAAAACTTAAGAAAAAGGTAAAAAATGACGCTGATTTAGATGCGGAGGATCTTAAATGTCTTTGTGAAAAATTCAAGGAAACCATCAAAATACATTTAGGACAAGAATTTCCAGATGATCCACATACTCAACTTTGGGGGAGCGTTACCGCAGTTTTTAAATCTTGGAATGGCAAACGAGCAGCCCATTATCGTAATATAGAAAATATCCCCAGCGAATGGGGTACTGCTGTGAATATACAGGCAATGGTATTTGGAAATATGGGCGAGGACTGCGCAACAGGGGTAGCGTTTACTCGCAATCCCGCCACAGGAGAAAATAAATTTTATGGGGAATGGCTGCAGAATGCACAAGGGGAAGATGTGGTGGCGGGATTGCGCACCCCCAACCCATTAAATGAATCCAGCCGAATTGGTGGTGATGAAGGTTTGCCAACACTGGAAAATAATATGCCAACCATTTATGCTGAATTAGCTGCCATTCAACAGCGCCTAGAAATCCACTACCATGATATGCAGGATATTGAATTTACTATTCAAAATGGCCGACTATGGATGTTACAAACGCGCACAGGAAAACGAAATGGCGCTGCGGCAATCCGCATGGCAATAGAAATGTTAGAATCTGGAATGATAGAAGAAAAAACAGCAATAATGCGGGTTAATACAGGGCAATTAGATGAAATAATGCATCCTACACTGGATACTGATATTGAAAAAGATTTTTCCATTATGGCCACAGGATTACCGGCAGGACCAGGAGGGGCATCAGGACAGATTGTATTCACAGCAGATGATGCGGAAAACTGGCATAATGATGGAAAAAAAGTCATTTTAGTTAGGAAAGAAACATCTCCTGAAGATATTCATGGCATGTATGCTTCACAGGCGGTTCTCACGGCGCGTGGCGGCATGACTTCCCATGCAGCCCTAGTTGCCAGAGGATGGGGAAAATGCTGTGTGGTGGGATGTTCCGAAATACAAATTTCCGCCATTGAAAAAACACTTTCCAGCAATGGGACTCTTTTAAAAGAAGGAGACTGGATCACCTTGAATGGCAGCACAGGAAATATATATGCAGGAGAAATTCCATTAAAGGCTGCGGACTTGCAGTCCAATATTTTTTTTAAAAAACTGATGGAGTTGGTAGATAAACATAGAGCTATGGGAGTTCGAACCAATGCAGATAGTCCAATAGAAGCGAAACAGGCACTTGAATTTGGAGCCCAGGGCATTGGACTATGTCGCACAGAGCATATGTTTTTTAACCCGGAACGCATCATGTCCATACGGGAAATGATTATAGCTGAAAATGATGAGGATCGGAGGAAGGCTATCATGAAATTATTATCCCATCAGAAATCTGATTTCTATGAAATCCTTAAAACCATGGCACCCTACCCGGTAACCATTCGCCTATTGGACCCCCCGCTGCATGAATTTCTTCCACAGGAAAATTCACAAATACAGGAATTAGCTCAAGCTCTAAAGATGTCTCGAAATAAATTAGATGCACGGATTGAACACTTACATGAATTGAACCCAATGTTGGGGCACAGGGGTTGTCGACTAGGGATTTCTTACCCTGAAATTACAGAAATGCAAGCCAGGGCAATTTTTGAGGCTTCAGCTGAATTAATAATGGAGGGCACCACTCCCTATCCAGAAGTCATGGTGCCCCTGGTAGGCTCAGTTTCAGAGTTTATACACCAAAGAAAAATTATTGATGCCATGGCGAATCAAGTACAAGAAAAAAACAAGGTAAAAATTGATTATTTAGTGGGCACCATGATTGAACTTCCAAGGGCTTGTGCCACTGCAGATGAAATTGCCAAGGAAGCAGAGTTTTTTTCTTTTGGAACCAACGATCTCACTCAGACAACCTTTGGATTTTCTAGAGACGATATAGGCAGTTTTCTGCCTGAGTACTTAGAACAAAATATATTGGCAGGAGATCCTTTTCAATCCATCGACAAAGAGGGTGTAGGTAGCCTGGTTACAATGGGGGTGGAAAAAGGCCGATCAGTTAATGCATCATTGAAAATTGGAATCTGTGGAGAGCATGGAGGAGATCCTCAGTCTATTCATTTTTTTCAAAGATCGGGGCTGGACTATGTAAGCTGTTCTCCTTTCCGCGTACCTATAGCCCGGCTAGCGGCAGCACAGGCAGAGGCGGGTTAAGGACACATTCTAGCATCCTGCTCACCTAAATACCGCTCTACACAGTCTGGATAGGGCGGACAAATTTTGTTTTGGGAAATATTAAATATTTTTAATTCAGGCAACATTTCACAAATACTTTCAGGTATGGTTGTTAACTCATTAACCCCCAAATACAAATAATACAATCGCATATTTTTCCATTTTTGAACCCCAATTTCAAGTGGCTGTCTCCCATCTAAACTTTTGTTTTGTGATATAAAATCATTAAGAATGGAGATGTCTTTTTCAAAATAACAATCACCATCAATATCAAAATAACCATAGGGGCAAAAACTTTTTTCGCAACTGTCAGTATTCTGAGCTCCAATATAATCAAAACACTGCAAATATGGAGGACAGAGCAAATTATTTGTCACTTGAAAGCTCTGTAAATTTGGATATATTAAGCAAAAATTTTCTGGGAGTGCTTCTAGATTATTATTATTCAAATTTAAATACTCAAGCCGGTATAGTTTATTAATACTTTCGGGCACATTAGTAATACCAATTCCATCCAAACTTAATTGTTGAAGGCGATTATTTTTCCAAACCTGATATCCGATTAATAGTGGATGATATCCGGCAATTACCTCATTGGTTCTTGTAAAATCAATGAGAACTTGTAAATCATCATAGTAATAACATCGACAATCAAAAATAACATGACCTTCGGGGCAGGCAAAAGTAGGAGCACAATCATCAATATTTTGAAACTCCACATTTTCAACCTGGCTTTCGGGGTAGGCAAAAGCGGGGGTACAATCATCAATATTTTGAAACCCCACATTTTCAATACATGATGGGTAGGGTGGACAAATAAAATTATTTGTCATATCAAATGCAGATAATTTTGAATAAACATCACAAATACTTTCCGGCATTTCAGTCAATTGATTGCCAGCCAAAATCAGTCGATTCAATTTTCCGTCAATCCAATTTTGCATTCCACCAGTATCACCAATTTCAAGCGGAGACCTCCCTTCCAATGACGGATTATTATCAATAATATCTTGCAGAATTTTTAGATGCTCTGTAAAATAACATTCTCCATCAATTTCTGAATAATTATCTGGACAAAGATATTCACAATCATCAATATTTTGAAACCCCACACTTTCAATACATGATGGGTAGGGCAGACAAATAGCGTTATTACTGAGGTCAAGCATTGAAAGATTCGAGTACACATCACAAATTTTTATGGGAATATTGGTTAAGTTCAATGAGGATAGATCAAGTGAAACAAGCCTCATATTTTTCCATTCTTGCTTGCCGATTTCAAGAGGATCCATCCCCTTTATACTTTCATTATTATCTATAAAACCTTGTAAAATATCAATATAAGTATGGAATTTTTCTAAATGTAATTCTGACGAGTTATTATGAAAAAAAATGAGCTCACTATTATCGGAAACCTCACCAGAAGAAATATTGGTGTTATTTAGCGTCGCATCGTCACAAGCCTGAGTATTCTGATATCCAATATATTCGAAACAATGAGGATAGGGAGGGCATATGAAATTATTTGATACATCAAAGTATTGTAGTGTTGGATACACATCACACAAATTTTCCGGGAGAATAGTAAGATTATTATTTATAAGATTTAAATGAGATAACATTCCATTATCCCAGTGCTGGAAGCCAATATCTTTACCCAGCTCTAGAGGAGCTGATCCCTGTAATGCAGCATTGGTATCGATTATAGATTGGAGAATTTGTAAATGATCATTATAATAACATTCCCCCTGAACCTCTGTATAATCTTCTGGACAATTAAATGATTCACAATTATTCGTTTCCTGTTTACCTATATAATCAAAACAATAGGGATATGGAGGACATATCTTATTATCAGAAAGATTAAGCTGAGAGTAGTAGGGATAAATACTACACACTCCTTCGGGGAGAGTAGAAATATTATTTTTTTCTAAATCGAGACGGATAAGATCCTTTAAAAGCCCTATACTATCCGGAATGGCACTAATATTTTGATTTCCAAGATAAAGGTATGTGAGGCGGCTATCTGTCCATTCCTGATGTCCTATATTGAGGATATCCGTGTTTTTTAGATTTTTATTAATATCAATAAAATCCTGTAAAACATCTACATGCTTCTTAAAATAACATCCTCCATCAATTTCAATAAAATTACTTGGGCAGTCCGTACCATACACGAAATTAAATAGAAACCATACGAAAAATAGATTTTTTAGAGTCATAGCAGACATATAATTTACAATTAATGTATGAGATGATGAAAAATATAGAAGTGTTTTTTTCAAAAACCACCACTTCCATAAATCACCATTTGTAACAGTATATTACAGCGAACAGAAAATAGAAGGATTTATTAGAGGAGTATTGTTAACTTCTTTTCTAAATTATGGAGGAAATTGGTATGAAAACAGGAAAGACGATTATTGTAGCGACAATCTTATGGTGTACTTCTCTTATTGTTGCAGAAGAATATACTCCTGAACAAAAACAAGAATTAGGGAATAAAGCCGTTCATGAAATGATGCAGAAAATATTTTCTGAAGCCATGGCTGCAAAGCGCGCCTTTTTAGCGGGGCAGCTACGTGAAGATGCCATTTCTAATTTTGCCACAACCGCCCCTCGCTCAGAATTTATAGTAAATGCAGATATATCAGAAGAGATGCAAGGGGGCACCGAAAGCGCTACGGTTTTTGTATCAACCGATGGTCAGGCAACCTGGCAGTCGGCGGCAGCCACACTCATTGGTACAGAAGGGTATGAAACCACCTGGGGTGGAACCATATCAACGGGAAATGGAAACTCTGCTTTTGCCTATCTATCTGGGTCAGTAAATTCTGAAGCGTTGGGTTATAATTATGGCACCATCATTGTATCTGGAACTCCTCACAACATTAATGGCAACTGGCCACCGGGAAGCAATTTATACGCCCATATGGTAGATGAGCCCTCTGGAGATGCCTCCTCTAATCAAGATATTACAGCCCTCCGGGCCACCTATAAAAACGGAAACGATGATTATGTGGAACGTTTTTACATGAATCTTTCTCTTAATGGTGGCTGCTGTGATGAGGGTGGGCTATTTGGCCCTTGGTATTTATATGGTGTGGGTATTGTCAACCCCGAGGCCACCGAAGATGTGGCTTATGCCATTGGCTATGGTGATGGCGGCTTTGGCGAACTTTCTCCCGGCCTTTTAAAAATAACCGGCGATCTGGCTACGGGTGAAATTGGTGGTTTTGATTATATCACTACCAATATTTCATATAGCACCAGCGGAAATGATATGCAGGCAACAGCGCTTATGAGCTATATAACAAATGATAGTCAGTGGGGCACTTGGCCCAATGCATATAATGGATTTATTGTTCTGGGCGTGACTGTAGAGGCTTCTCTTGATGGTTTGGATGTGGCAGCCGAGCTTAAAGATCAAACCAATCCTGGTCTTATGGTCTGTACGACCACTTACCAAGACGGCAATATTGCCCTGTCTCTCAGCAACCCTGAATTTGATGGCGAAACCAATACCCTGTCCGTAACATATTCTGATGGAGATGGTAACCTTCCCTGGTTTAAATCTGCCCAGATTTGTGATTCTGGTACAGACAACTGTTTTTTCCAGATAGATATGATTCCCGATAGCCACACCTATGAAGATGGCACAATCTTTTCCGCATCATTTACAAGCGCTGATGTTGCCGCCGGTGATTATGATGCCCATTTCTGGTTTGCCGATGATGATATAGATAATTATCCAAGTGCACAAATCAGCCTGCCCATTACTGTTGGAAGCGGCGGTGGTGGCTGTGCTTTAGAGGGTGATTTAAATGATGACGGCATCCCAAATGTGCTTGATATTGTACTACTGGTAAACTTGGTTCTTGGCGGTAATGAGCCGGGTGACTGTTCTGATGTAAACGGCGATGGCATATTAAATGTGCTGGACATTGTACTGCTGGTAAATATTGTTCTAGGCTGATATTTTATTTAAGATCTATTATTATTTTATATAAGCCCCCGTTAACTTTCGGGGGTTTATTATTTTATAAAATATTTCCTTAAATAATAAGAACCCCATATATTATACTCTCAATATATAAAGGACTCATATGAACTATACTTCTACTACAAGCAATCAAGCCTTAATG
>Ga0208411_1000226_pt1 | contig 44770 bp, 43 predicted proteins | sample ETN01SmetaG_4_FD_185793 | JGI IMG/M metagenome (GOLD analysis project Ga0208411, IMG submission 185793) | Marine microbial and viral communities from oxygen minimum zone, Eastern Pacific Ocean - ETNP2014F12-01SV261 (SPAdes) (version 2) | ecosystem: Environmental > Aquatic > Marine > Oceanic ... | reverse complement strand
ACAGACAACATGGGCAGAGCAGTAAGCGCTGGGGTATACCTCTACCAGATCCGTGCTGGTGAGTTTGTGCAAACAAAGAAAATGGTGCTGTTGAAGTAAATTAGAGAGTTTTTTCATTTGTGGGGTGATGTGTAGATTTAGTTATCTCTGATTTATCTCGTCAGGAATTTCTCCGCCAAAGTATGCTATTGGCTACAGGTATGGCATTGAATTTTTGCGAAGATGATGAACAAGATGTAGAAACAGAATATGATTCACCAGGCATGTTGTTGAAAAATCAACCCCCCAAGCGGGTAATTATTGTTGGTGAGGGTGTGCTCCGGCTTGATAGAACAGAGTGGTTTATATTGACAAATGGGGGTTCAGATTCGGTATTAGAACGGTGGTTGAGACAGTTAACGGTTAATATTGGACGGAGCGGGATTTTCTTCTCTAAAACAGAGTAAGATTATTACTGTATAGTCGTAACCGAGAAACTGGATTAGTTACATCTATGTTTCATATTATTATTGATATGAGATATACAGCATTTTCCAAAACCAAAAGTGATATCTCCTTCAGCAGGGCCACTTGTACCAGCGGAAAAAGAAAATGTTTGTCCAAGATAACGGCCACCGGACGCACCTTTTAATGTTATTTTAGGCGCTGCAATAGCGGATGTCGTCCCCAGACTAATGGTTGCAAAACCAATACCAGTAGAAAAATCCCAAAAATCACCAAAGGTATCTTGTGGTTCATCTGTATTCCAGCCAAAAATAACATCTAAACCAGCATCACCACCAATACTAACAACCAAACTATGGGTATGTTGTATAGCCATATTGGGTGTTAAAGATGGTTCTCTAAAATGTTTCAGGTCATCCCAAACTGTAAGGAGATCCTTTATAGATATGGCGAAAGTAACGGCATGGGCGGAGCCAGCAAAGGCAAACTCGGTACCTGAAGAGCCAAAAAAGATTGTTTTCATTCCTTTATCATTTAATTCTTCCAGAAATTTCCCTAGCAAATCACATTCATCAAGAATTGAGCTAACCTGCTCAACTGTTGGAGTCTCCTGAGATGCGAGAGTGTTAATCACAGTGGTAAATCCTGCTGAAGCAGACAATTGAAGTGCTATATCACCCACCTTATTAATCTGATTTTTGAATTTTTTATTTGCATCATTGACAAGTCCGAGGGCTATTTTTTTTGCTTCTTCTTCAGCCGCTTTTATCACTGCCGCAGCTAATTCAGCGGCTCTGCTTGCCTGTTGTTCTGCTACACGCTGGGCTTTAGCGGCTGCTCTACGCGCTGCTTTTCTTGCCCTCCTTTTTGCTTTTTTCCACCAACTTTTTCGACTACTTGAAACAATTTTACTATCAGTTTCTGTATCATATCCCCCGTCCGATAGTTTTGTGAATATGTACACCATGGATGCTGCCTCTTCCCAAGAACCACCTTCGTTTGTACAATCCGACTCATTATCAACACCTTCAATTACTTCATCACCATCATTTAAACATTCAGATCCAAAATCATCGGAAATGGTTAATTCACCATCTAAAGATAAACTAAACTGTCCAAAGTCATCATCACCAATATCAACCTGTAAACCGCTCATATCATTTTCGATCCAGGTCAGGTCTTCTCTTTCTCCATCAGCGTCAAAAAATCCTGTTCCGTTATCTTTTACCAATACATTTATATTGTTAATATAATCTTGGAGATCTTCTGATGTTGCGCATAACCCTGTTCCTTCAAAACCCGGCTCAAATACACATGCAGATTTAACTTCCCAAGCACCAATTAAACTTGTGGATAATACACCATCTCCCATATTAAAAATCCTTTCGGATTTGCTGAGAGAACGATCCCAAATTCCCCCCCCCTTCTTTGAAGAACGACGCTTTTTCGTACTCTTTTTTTTGGATTTCTTCTTCTGTTCCTTTTTTCCAGTTTGTGAATCCGAATCTGAAGAACTGCGTTTTTGTGCATCGGTTGTACTCACAAAAGTGAACAACAGGGCGAACCAAAGTATTGTAGTGATTTTTTTCACTTTAAATTCCTTTTTGTTTAGTTTTATTCAATCAAATGACATTCAATAGTGAGTTGTAATTGTCCATTAAACTAATCAACTTATTGATGTAGCAAAAGAAATGCAGAGTATTTTTATATATTATTCATTGATAAGTCAATGGGTTTTGGCTCCTATCGTAAATTAAAGATACAGTTTTGCCAAATATTTGCACAAATATTTTAATTTTTTTTTCTCTCAAAAGGATTATTTATAAATAATATTAAAACCGCGTTTATAGAAATGATTTTCCACAAGGATAGTGTTTGAGAATAAATCTCTTTACTTTGTAAAAAAGTGGGGATGGGGTAAAAAATTCTAAGACACACCACCCCGCGCACATTCTCATCACTCCTTGGTGTACACCGGGGTGTGTCCACAGTTGATGTATCCACAATCTGGGACTTTATGACATTCCTTGACAAACTATGACATACTCAACACACTACCAACCCACATCTATAAAACAGAAATCCCCATCGATATACGGGGATTTCTGAGGAACTCGCCTGTTGTGGGCACTACTGGACTTGAACCAGTGACTTCTGCCTTGTAAGGGCAGCGCTCTGACCAACTGAGCTAAGCGCCCAAATTTATTTCTTTATTGTTTTTTTCTTTGCTTTGGATTTTGTGGATATTTTTTTCTTTTTTCCGTTTACTTCTGGAACGGCAATATCAATCACATCCATAATTTCCTTGGCAAAATGGAAAGTTAAATCCTTTTTTATATGTTCGGGAATTTCCTCTAAATCTTTTTCATTATGAGCGGGTAGTATCACAGTTTTTATTCCAGATCGATGTGCAGCGGTCACTTTTTCTTTTACCCCACCAATGGGGAGCACATTACCACGAAGTGTAATCTCTCCAGTCATAGCAACCTTATCTTGAACAGGATATCCTGTCATTAGGGAAACAATTGAAGTAAACATACCCACACCTGCAGATGGGCCGTCTTTGGGAATAGCTCCAGCAGGGACATGAACATGTACATCGGTTTTTTCATGAAAATCTTCCGGGATACCCAAAATATCAGTGTGAGATCGAACGTATGTTAGGGCAGCAGTTGCGGACTCCTTCATTACATCTCCCAATTGTCCCGTAAGCGTTAGAGTTCCTTTCCCCTTCATTTTGGATGATTCGATAAATAAAATATCACCGCCAGCTGCTGTCCACGCAAGACCGGTAACAACTCCGGGTTTTGTAGCTCGTTCTGCAAGTTCAGAATAAAACCGGGGAGCACCTAAATATTCACCAACTTTCTTTTTATTAACCTTTGTTTTTTTGGTTTTCTTTTCAATTTTATCACGGGCGACTTTTCGTAATACATTGGCAATTTCCCGTTCAAGATTTCTCACTCCCGCTTCGCGTGTATAGGATTCTATGAGTTCTTTTATTGCACCTGAATCCATAGAAACATCTTTTTTATCTAATCCGTTCTCATCAATTTGTTTTGGGAGTAAATGATTTCGTGCTATTTTTAATTTTTCATCCTGAATGTATCCCGAAAATTCTAAAATTTCCATCCTGTCTTTCAATGCAGGTGGAATTGCATCCTTGTAATTAGCTGTGGAAATAAACATGACATTACTTAGGTCAAAATCCACTTCCAGATAGTGATCATTGAAAGCATGATTTTGTTCGGGGTCCAATACTTCCAGCATAGCTGAAGATGGGTCTCCCCTGAAATCAGAACCGAGTTTATCAATTTCATCTAGCATAAACACAGGATTGTTGGTTCCCGCTTTTTTCAAGGACTGGATGATTCTTCCTGGAAGGGCGCCAATATAAGTTCGGCGATGCCCTCTAATTTCTGCTTCATCTCTTACACCACCCAAAGAAATACGGACAAACTTTCGTCCCATAGAACGAGCGATGGATTTTCCCAATGATGTCTTTCCAACACCGGGAGGCCCTGCAAAACAAAGAATAGGTCCTTTTACAGATTTTTTTGGGTCTTTTTTCTGTTTTAATCTTCTAACAGCCAAATATTCTAATATTCTCTCTTTGACCTTTTCCAATCCATAGTGGTCTTCATCCAATATTTTCTGGGCTTTATTTATCTTAATCTGATCATCAGTCATTATGGACCAGGGTAGATCAATCAGCCAGTCAATGTATGTTCTTGCAACAGAATATTCAGGGGACTGAGTTGGAATTTTTTCTAATCGATTTAATTCCTTAAGGGCAACTTTTTCAGCTTCCTTATTCATCTTTGTTTTTCTGATCTTTTTTTCCAATTCTGTCAGCTCGACAGATCCCTCATCTTCGCCCAATTCTTTTTTTATTGCTTTTAACTGCTCTCTGAGATAATACTCCCTCTGAGATTTTGCTATTTCATCCTGAACTTCGCTTTGAATTTCTTCTCCTAATTTGATTCTTTCAATCTCTTTAGATAAAATTGAGTTGGCTTCTTCCACACGTTTTTTAATATTCATCTCTTCTAAAATGGTCTGTTTTTCAGAATTAGAGAGTGTCAGAAGGGAAATTGCTCTGTCTGCCAGGCGGTTGGGTTTTTGTATATTGGATAACATCCCAGAATGTTCTTCTGTAAGATTGGGTGCAACCCTGATTAAATCCTTAAAAGTGCCACGCAGATTTTTTACCAACGCATCTATTTCAATATCATCCTTTGGTTTTTTTTCTTTCACTCGCTGTACAGTTGCCCTGTAATATGGTTCTGTTTCAATAAAAGATAATAATTTTACTCTGTCCACTCCCTGAACGATAGCTGATTTGCTGTTATCAGGCATTTCAAAGACTTTCAATACCATAGCAAGAGTGCCAAAAGCATATAAATCTTCAGGCTTTGGATTTTCTATGGAGCCATCTTCCTGGGCAACTACAACGATATATTTATTTTTTTTATCTAAATTATCAATGAGTTTTAAAGACTTCTCTCGTCCTACATATATGGGGATAACTTGCTGAGGAAACAAAACAGTGTTCCGTAACGGCATTACTGAATATACTTCCACGTCAAGATCGTCCTTGTCAGTTATTTCTATTTCATTTTTTTTATCTTCAGTCATTTCAACCTTTCTTTTTTCAATGTCTCTATATAGACAAAGAATGTACCATTGTTCAAAACTTGAATCCTTGTCATTTAAAGTAAACTATATCTGCATAAATGGCAGATATAAGATTAATCTGAGTTAAATATCTGAATGTTACAGGAATACCAGAAAAAATTAGTGGATTACATTCTGTTATATCTTATGTATGGTAAACTATTTTATCTGGCCGAATCATTATTGTTAAGGTTTACCGATATCAATAGATACTCGTGCCTGTTTATCAGCATGATAAGAACTTCTTACCAATGGACCGGACTCCATTATCTTAAATCCAAGGGCAACTCCTTTTTTATGGTATATTTCAAACTCTTCGGGTCCAACATATCTATCAACGGGTAGGTGATTTTTTGTAGGTTGAAGATATTGGCCAATAGTAAAGATATCTACTCCAATTTTAGCAACTTCCTCCATAGTATTTACTACCTCTTTTTTCGTTTCTCCTAGGCCTACCATCATACCGGTCTTTGTTCGTAAACCAAATTGAACTGATTTTTTTAATACCGAAAGGGTTCTCTGCCAATTTGCCTGATTTCGCACACGACGACTAACTCGCTCAGCACATTCCACGTTATGGCTGAATATATCAGGGTGAGCATTAAATATCTTCTTCAGAGCAATATCTGACCCTTTAAAATCGGGAGTCAGGACCTCTATTGTACATTTGGGTACGTCTCTCCGGATCTGTTCAATAGTTTTTGCCCATACCTCGGAACCGTAATCATTCTTTAGATCATCCCTATCCACAGATGTAATCACAACATGCCTGAGATCCATTTTCTTCACAGCTTGTGCCACTCGGACTGATTCCAGAGGGTCATTCCAGGTAGGTCTCCCGGTTTTCACAGAACAGAATCCACATGCTCTTGTACATGTATCTCCTAAAATCATGATTGTTGCGGTACGGCGTTCCCAACATTCGTAGATATTGGGACATCGGGCTTCTTCACAAACTGTGTGGAGATTATTTGTCTGAACAACATTGTTTACATACACAAAGTTGTGACCCACTTTTATACGTATTTTGGGTTTTGCATTTTGAAAAGATTGGGTCGTTGGTGCTGTATGGTTCATAATAAGTTTAGAACAATTGATTCAGGTCCATTGTTTCAAGATTAACTCTGACTGAATCAACAAACTTACTTCCTCCCGCTCCATCTATTAGCCTGTGATCAAAACCTAAGGAGAGATTCATCATACTTCTGATTCCAATGGAATCTCCGCTTGTGCTTTCAATAACTACCGGTTGTTTTTTTACAGCGCCAACACCAAGAATTCCAACATTAGGTTGATTGATGATCGGAGTGCCCATAGTCACATTAAATACACCATAATTTGTGATAGAAAATGTAGACCCCTGAAGTTCATCAGGATGTAATCGTTTTTCTCTTGTCCTGATAGCTACATCATAAACTTTTCTACACATCCCAAGAAAATTTAACTCCTCACAATTCGATATCACTGGAACCATGAGCCCATTATCTAGTGCTACAGCGATACCCATATTAATATGCTTATGATAAATAATTGATGATCCATCAATGGAGGCATTCATATCTGGGAATAAATGGAGGGCTTTTACCACTGCAGATATAATAAATGGGGTGTAGGTTAGTTTAAATCCTTCACGTTCCTTGAAGGAAATCTCAAATTGTTTTAGATAATTTGAGATTTCGGTCATATTAACATCTGTTATCACATATACATGGGCTGATGTGTCCAGACTGTTTCTCATGTGATTCGATATCAGTTTTCTCATGTGATCCATTTCAACTGGATCTTTTATTAGTACTCTTTCAGTTTCTTTTACAGGTTTTATTTTTTGTTTTTCCCTTATAAAAGAAAGAATATCTTTTTTGGTGACACGACCGTCCCTTCCAGTTCCTTCCATTAATTCTAAATCTGACCGTGAAATATTCTCGTCTTTTGCTATTTTAAGTACAACAGGGGTAAAGAACTTTTTTCTCCCACTAACATTCTTTTTTTCTTCTAAAAAATTAACTTTTTTTTGCGTTTCAACTGTTTCAAGTAAGGGTTCATCATGATCAATAGTTTCGTCTTTTGTTTCTTCAATTATTTGTACCCCTAATTTTTCCTCAGTTTCAATCCGCGCTATTACTTTTCCTACATCAATTACATCATTTGGTTTAGCTAAGAGCTCGGTGATGATACCTCTGTGAGAAGAGGGGATTTCAGAGTCAACCTTGTCCGTTCCAATTTCAAGAAGAATTTCATCCTTTTCTATTGCCTCTCCAGGTTTTTTTCTCCATTCTATTATAGTACCTTCCGTGATCGACTCACCCATTTTTGGCATTACAATTTCAATGATCATATTAATATTCCAATAATTCTTTTAAAGATTTAATGATATCATCTGTCTGAGGAAGAATTTCTTCCTCCAAGTACCAATTATATGGGACGGGACAATCTCGTGCAGCGACCCGTTTTACAGGACCATCCAACCATTCAAAATATCTATCTGCGATTAATGCGGATATCTCTGCACCGGGGCCATTGGTTAAATTATCTTCATAAACGACTAAAACCTTTCCCGTTTTTTTAATCGATTTTTCGATTGATATCATATCTAGAGGGTTCAGTGTTCTTACGTCAATAATTTCAATTACTCCCTGAGATAAATTTAGTTGACCGCAGGCATCCAATGATTTTTGAACCATAGCTCCCCAGCAAATAATAGTTAATTCATTTCCCTCTTGAACGACCCGTGCCTTTCCAAATGGAAGTAAGTAATCTGAATTTGGTTCAGGTGCAGTTGCAAACCCTTGGCGGTATAATCCCTTGTGCTCCAGAAATAAAACGGGATCATTCATTCTGCATGCCATTTTTAATAATCCCTTGGCATCATCAGCTGTTGAGGGATAGGCGATATAAATTCCTGGCAGATGGAGAAAATAACCGTCAATGGACTGACTGTGACATAAAGCTCCATGAATATATCCTCCAACAGGAACACGAATAACCATTGGACAGCTCCATTTATTGTTTGATCTATACCGCATGGTAGCAACCTCATTTCGAATCTGCATCATGGCAGTCCAGATATAGTCCCCAAACTGAATTTCTACTACCGGTTTATAACCTGCACAAGCCATTCCAACTGCGGTTCCTATGATAGAAGATTCAGCCAGTGGTGAATTGAACACTCTTTGTTTCCCGAAGCTATCTGACAATCCTTTGGTAGCTGTAAACACTCCTCCTTTTGGATCCGCAACATCCTGACCGTAAATAACCATTTTTTCATTATGCTTCATTTCTTCCTTCAGCGCATGATTTATTGCATCAACAATTACAATTTTATCGCTATGTTTATTTGGTTTCTCATATTCATTTAAATTTGAATTAGTTGAATATATATGATCATATACAGTATTCTTTTCCGGATGAGCCTGTTTTTCTGCCCATTCTGCATCATCATTAATTTCAGCATGTACTTCATTTTTTATTTCTTCAAAAAATTCTGCGTTGAGGATTCCTTCATCAATACAGGTGTTTTCAAAATTGATAATGGGGTCTGTTTTATGGTCCTCCTCTAATTCTTCTTTAGATCGGTATTTTCTCTGATCATCCGAAGAAGAATGAGATAGGAGTCGCACTACATGTGAGACGATTACTGCAGGACCTTTTAGTTTTCGACATCGCTCGGAAGCTTCCTTAAATGCTAAATAAGATTCGAAAAAATTTGTGCCATTAATATCGTAACGGGTAAGGTTTTGATAACCTGACACCATGGAATAAACAGATGATCCGGATGTTTGTTCTTTTTTATGTACACTGATAGCATAATCATTATCTTCTATATGAAATATTACAGGCAATTTTTCTCTACTTGCCCAATTTAATGCTTCATGAAAATCTCCTTGGCTGGTTGTTCCCTCTCCTGAAGATACATACACAATAGATTTATTTTTCTCCCATTTGCAGGTTATCCCGGAACCGACGGCCTGTAGAAATTGAGTCCCTGTTGGACTTGATTGGCTGACAATCTTCAACTTTTTATGACCATAATGTTGAGGCATTTGTCTGCCACCAGAATTAGGATCATCTTTTCTAGCAAGAAAACATAGCAAATGTTCTTTTGCTGTCATTCCCAATCCCAGACAAAAAGCTGCATCTCGGTAGTAAGGATATGCCCAATCATTTCCCGGTATCATAACTTCTGCTGCCGCCAGTTGAGCTGCTTCGTGACCAGAACAACCAATATGGAAAAAACTTTTCCCCTGTTTCAGCATGATAAGCATTTTCTCATCCAAGGTTCTTGCAATGACCATTTGTTTATAAATGGATACAAGCTCTTTTTTTACAAAACCGTGTAGTCGACCCACTAGGCTTCCATTTTTTTTAGTTGAAAAACATCTAAAAAAATAGCAGAGAGAGTTGATTTGATTTTACTTATGTTCTGATTTTCTCCCAAAATATGTTTCATGGATGTGATTCCGTAATCAAAAATCCCGCAAGGGATAATGCTGTCATAATAGGCTAGATCTGTATTAACATTCAACGCAAAACCATGCATTGTAACCCATCTGGAAATACGTACACCTAAAGCAGCAATTTTTTCATCTTCCACCCAGACGCCGGTTAGGCTATCTTTTCTATCTGCTGATATCCCAAATTTATCTAAAGACCGAATAATCACTTCTTCTAAGGAACGCATATACCAGCTGATACTCATTTTATAATTGTGTAAATCTATAATAGGGTAGCCTACAATCTGTCCAGGTCCATGAAAAGTGATATCTCCACCCCTTTCAGTATAAAATAATTTTACATTTTCAGGATAATTTTGTAGAAGATGATTTTCATCAGCGTTTTTTCCAAATGTATAAACCGGTTCATGCTCAACCAACAATAATGTATCATCTATATTATTTTCTATTCTTTGAAGTTGTAATTCTTTTTGTAATTCCCAGGTGCGTTTATAGGAAGAATTTCCTAAATCTTGGACTTGTAGCATCATTGATGCAAACCTTGTCCCATGGCATCCAGAGCCGCTTCCATAACAGCTTCCGATAGAGTGGGATGGGCATGAACAGTTGTGGCTAATTCGTTCCAAGTCGATTCTAAAGCTCTTGCCAAACCAAGTTCAGCGATCATTTCAGTTGCTTCATATCCGATTATATGGGCACCCAATAATTCACCATACTTGTTATCAAATACAAGTTTAACGAATCCATCAATATTTCCGGTTGCCATGGCTTTACCACTAGCTCTAAAATCAAATTTACCGATTTTTATTTCGTGACCTTTGTCCTTAGCCAGATTTTCTGTCAATCCAATGGATGCCACCTGTGGTTGACTATAGGTACAACTTGGGATATTATTATAATCTACAGGAACTACTTTTTGACCGGCAGCATGTTCTGCTGCCACATGCCCTTGCGCAGAAGCCACATGTGCTAACCAGGGGGGCCCTGTAACATCACCAATACCATAAATATTTGGAATAGAGGTTTGATTAAATTCATTTATAGTAATTGAATCATTATCAACTGCAACTCCAATATCCTCAAGCCCAATGTTTTCTATATTACCGGTTACGCCTACAGCTACCAAAGCAATATCTGCTTCTATCTCTTTAGCATCTCCTTTCTTTTTCAGATGTATTTTAACTTTTGATTTTAAGGCATCAATCTTTGATACTTTTGAATCTGTGTGAATTTTGATTCCAGCCTTTTTAAAATTTCTTTGTAATTCTTTAGATATATCCTCATCTTCTATCGGTAATATTCTTGGGAGCATTTCTATGAGATGTACCTCAGACCCATATTCGTTAAAAAAATAGGAAAATTCAACCCCAATTGCTCCTGAACCGATGATAACTATTGTTTTTGGAATTTTATTAAGGGTCATTGCCTCTTTGGAAGAAATAATTTTTTTACCATCTAGTTCCATCCCTGGAAATGTAGAAGGTCGACATCCAGTAGCTAAAATAATTTTTTTTGCTTCAACCATTTTTTTATTAGCACCTTTTGTTATTTCAATAGATGTGTTTGAAGTCAGCTTACCTTTTCCTTCAATATGTATGATTTTATTTTTTTTCATCAAAAAAGCAATACCTTTTGACAATTGTTCCGCAACCTGACGGCTTCTTTTAATCGTACTTCCAAAATCAACTTTATATTCTTTTATATTGATTCCATACCGACTTGCGTTTTTGATATAATGTAATATTTCAGCATTTTTAAGTAATGCTTTTGTGGGTATACATCCCCAGTTCAGACAGACACCGCCCAATCGATCTTTATCAATAATCGCAGTATTCAATCCCAATTGTGCTGCCCTTATAGCCGCTATATATCCACCAGGGCCTGCCCCAAGAACAGCTAGATCATATCTTTCCAAACTACTACCTAAAACTGTCTCATATTAATAATGCTCAAAAATTCATTTCTTGTTTCTGCTGAATCTCTAAATTGTCCAATCATTGCTGATGTTGTTGCAAAACTATTTTGTTTTTGTACTCCCCGCATCTGCATGCATAAATGTCTACCTTCCATAACTACACCGACTCCAATAGGATTCAGAATATCCTTCAGGGTTTTAGCGATTTGACTAGTGAGACGTTCCTGAACTTGGAGCCGTTGAGAAAACGTATCTACTATTCTAGGAATTTTGGATAATCCAATGATACGCTTATTTGGCAAATAACCAACATGGCAGCGTCCAAAAAAAGGGATCATATGATGTTCGCACATAGAAAAAAATTCGATATCTTGCACCACAACCATTTCACTGCAATCTTCTTCAAAAATAGCACCATTGACAATATCCTGAACATTTATATTGTACCCCTGAGAGAAAAACTCCCAGGCTTTCGCCACTCGAGAAGGTGTTTTTATTAGACCTTCTCTTTTTGGATTTTCGCCGATTTCTTCTAATAAAGAGCGGGTCAACTTTTTGATTTGTTTATGATTTTTCATAAAGTAATTATTATTGATACGGAGCAATATCAATTTTCCTTTTTAAAAAATAAATTATTGCATAAATAATTGGGGTGTCTAATAATGCCATCAGCATCTTGAAAATCCATCCATCAATAATAGCTGACAGTATTTGATTTGTATCCCAAACGCCAACAAAGACTATAGAAATTACTAAAGTTGTATCGATTAATTGTGAAGCTATTGTTGAACAATTATTTCTTAGCCAAAGATGTTTTCCATTTGTTAATTTTTTCCAAAAGTGAAAAACTCTAACATCAACAAACTGTGCAAATAAATACGCTGCCATAGATGCTGTAATAAGTCTCCAGGCATTTTGGAAGACTGCATTGTAAGTAAAATCGTCAATGATTGAACTAGGGATAGAATTGAATTGTGCTCCAAGCCATAGAAACGATAAAACAAATATTGATGCGACAAATCCAGCGAATACGACTAGGTTGGCTTTTTTTTGGCCATATATTTCTGATATTAAATCTGTAACTAAGAAAGTTAATGGATAAGGTAGAATTCCAGCAGAAACAATAAAAACTTTAAATCCTAAATTAATAGTTACAAATTTATTTGCTATTAGGTTACAAGTAACCAGGGATGCTATAAAAATTCCTACCAAGATAATATATAATTGATCTTTAAATTTCATTATTTTTCAGGGCCGTAATAATCTGTTTTAATTGAGGGGGTTTCAACTAAACGGATGCGATGTAATTTGGTTCCCTCTAGTATTGGTGAAATATTATTCCAAATAAAAACGACAAGGTTCTCAGAAGATGGCTGTTTTCCTGTAAACCATGGAATATCTTTTTCAATTTGGGAATGATCAAGCACTTCAATAATATTTTTTTGCACTATTTTTTTTAAATGACCCAAATCAACTATAAATCCTGTTTCAGGATTTACTTCACCTTTTACCGTAACTTCGAGGGAGTAATTATGACCGTGAACTTTAGCATCTTCCTTGAAGACCTTAATATTTTTCTCTTTGCTCCAATCTGGATGTCCATACTGATGTGCAGCACAAAAGTTGAAGGTTTTAGTTAAAAATTGCACACTTAATATTTGTATAATACAAACATAATAGTTGAAGAAATATACATCATAAAATATAGGCTAAAAATGTGTATTTATTTAAATAATTTTCGAAGGGCATAGAGTTTCCAAAACACAATCATTACATTTTGGTCTTCGGGCAATACAAATTGCTCTTCCGTGGTCGATAATCATATGAGTGAGTTTCACCCAGTCATCCTTTTTAAAAATACACATCAAATCAAATTCAATTGTTTTGGCATCTTTTCCTTCTGTAAGTCTCAGTAAATTCATAATCCTAATCATATGAGTATCAATGACCATGGATGGGACACCATAAATTTCGCCCAAAATACAATTTGCAGTTTTTCGTCCGACACCGGGGAGTCGAATCAGATCTTCCATTGAATGTGGTACTTTTCCATTGAATTCTTCCAAAATCATTAAACTGGATCCTTGGATATTTTTTGCCTTTTGATTATGATAACCACATGAATGAATATCTTTGGATAACTCGGCTAAATCACCATGAGCAAAATCCTCCGGATTTCTGTATTTTTTAAAAAGTTTATTAACCACAATATTTACCCGGTGATCGGTACACTGAGCTGATAAAATTGTAGCTACTAATAATTCATGGGCATTATTATAATTAAGAGAACATTTTGAATCAGGGTATGCCTGATATAATAATTTTGTTATTTTAACTGCACGTTTTCGTTTTTCGATTCTTGCATTAATCATCAATAAATGTTTCTATATTTTTTATTAATGATGATTTGGGCAATATCATATTACATCCCGCATTTTTAAAGATAGTATGTTGGTCTTTTTGAACTTGTTTCATAAAACCAATTATACGTGCATTATTGTTTTTCCCGTAGAGTTGTCGAATAAAGTGTACGTCTCCATTATTTATATCATCTAAATCAACAATTATCAAATGAGTTTCATCCATTATATCAGAATGAGTGTCACAAAAATCAAAACTCAATTCAAATTCACTGAGTTTTTCTGATATTTTAATTCCAAATTCAAAATCCTTGATAAATAATCCAATATTCATTTCAAATCAAATCCGGAATTAGATCATCATTAAAATCATCTGTTTTATTAATATTTTCATATTCATTTTGTATTTTTCTTATACTAATTTTCAGCCCACTTACATTAATATCCCTGTGTACTTTCCCAAAATCTTTGAATTTCCCAAGGCATTTTTTCATCAAACTTTTTGCACCATTCAAATTACCATTTTCTAAATGGACAAAACTGACAGATAGTTGTATTAATCCCTGAATAAAATCCCGATCTTCCAAATAATAATCTGACCATAAAATTTCCCAAAATTCATGAGCATCAAAGTAATTACCCTCGTGATAGGCCTCCAAACCTTTTAAAAATAATACCTCTTTTTTTCGAATTTCATTCACTGATAATCACTGAATTTTTCATACAATAATGTTTTCCATCAAAATAAACAGTCGCCGCTTGGTGATCCGGATCATGTTCAAAGAATATGATCCACTCTTCATTTACAATTTTTGGTAAGATTTCACTTTTTTCACTAACGGTTTGAACCGGGTGAATATCATAAGCCATGACCCAAGGAAGTGGGATATGAGCTACCATAGGGATGAGGTCAGCCATATAAATCAATTTATTGACCGTGTCTCCAACTATGGGATGCATCATTCCCGTGGTATGCCCATATGTCAATAATTGATCTATCCCAGGCAGAAATGATTCCCTGCCATCAACTAATTTAATCATGTTATTTTCATATAATACATTCCAATCGTCTGACATGAAACTCCCTGCGTCCTTTTCACTGGGTGAGTTTGCTAATTTCCAGTTTTCACTTTGAATCCAGTAGTTTGCATTTGGGAAAACAGGCTCCAATTTTCCATCTACATTTTTTGTATTACCTCCCACATGGTCAAAATGAAGATGAGTGCAATACACATCCGTAATATCTTCAGGTGTAAAACCATATTTAGCTAAAGATCTTTCCATATTCATAATATTTAATTCAATGCGATAAATGTTTTTGAATTTTTCCTGCCATTTTGTGCCGTTACCGGTGTCCACAATAATTTTATGGTTATCACTGACTAATAAAAGAGAACGTGTTACCATTGAAATTCGATTATTTTGATCTGCCGGGGCCTTTTTCTCCCATAGTGGTTTAGGAATAATTCCAAACATAGCACCGCCATCCAATGCAAATTCGCTGGTTTCTATACTGTAAAGTTGATATTGTCCTATTTTCAAAATTACTTTAAATAGTTTTTAATGTTTTTTCAATTAATCCTAATGTGTTTTCAGGAACATCTTTGCAGATCATCCTTAATGAATCCAGAAAGATTATTTTTTTCCCCTTTGTAAACAAATTTTCAGTTCTATTTATTAGAGATTCTGCTATTTTCACAAAATATTCACCTCCAAAATTTCGAAATGAAATTAGTTCTTCAGTAGATAAAAACTTTGTTTTTTGGTTGATTATTTTCCATTCTTTCGATTCTATCCAATTACAAATTGAATGTTGAAAATTCCCCGTTCGAACATAATTCGAATGATATAATCTATAAGCTGAATTGAATTGGTTCGTAATAATTCTGCTTCGTGTTTTTAAAGCGTTTTTAAAATAGTTTTCAATATTGATTGTTACATCTTGTCGAGGAGAAGTGAAATTAACTGATTTTAACTGTTTTAATAAACACTGAATATATATCCAACCATCTTTTTTCGTAGTTTGTCCAAATGCAAAGGCTCTTAAAAGATGGTAGGAGAGAATGCCATACCTATCAAAGTCAAGTAAAGATATATTGACTAAACTTTCCAATATTGCCTGAGGACTGTCTGATAAAAGAAATAATTTTGCTGCTTCTTTCTCTGCTTGTTTCAGATTTCTTTCGAATATTGCATTTTCCAAGTCCATTATAAAGACACTGGACGTCACACCTTTTATCATAATTTTTTTTATAATGGTCTCATCATATTTTCTTATTAATTTTTTGTTAATATAGTCATTTCCAAAATCCATAAGAATTTTACTGGGTCTCTCACGAACATCGCCTAAGATATTTTTTAGAGAATTTATTACGATGATTGGGTGATTCTCTGGATGTCCATAATGATGTACACTAGCGGCTTTTAGAAGGAGAGATTGTAGAAATTCAACAATGTCAATTCTGATAGAATCATCTGAAGATGAAAGTGTCATGGGCCTCATAAAATATTATTTTATTGATAAAATGAGTAAAGTAATTATTGAAATAGAAAAAATAATTTCTATTTCAAATAGATCATTTTTCGACTCATAACTACAGGTTCATAGGGTTCCAATATTGCCTGTAGAGTTACAAAATAAACACCGCTGGAGTGATGATTCCCTTTCCAGATATAGCTGTAAGATCCTGGTGTTAACTCTTCACTATCTAGGTAGATAGACTCAATCAATCCTGCTGCATTTAAAACATATAAACTAACGACAGACTTCTTTAACAGATCAAACTTAATGGATGTGCCAAGGTTGAAAGGATTAGGATAGTTTTGGTAGAGCGCAAATAATTCCGGAATTACCCCACTTCCATCATCTATTTTTTGTAGTTGATTTTTTAATCCCATGGTAGATACAGAAGCCTGTTCCCAAGTTAAATCTTTAGGATTTCTCGACCAAATAGTCTTTGAATCGGTGATTATGGGAAAACTTTCTGTCATTGTTTTTATATTTGAAGATTCATGATTAATATGTAGATACATCCAAATAATATTCGTTTCATAGTCAGGAATGTTGAACTGACTATCAATGATAGTTTGTTTGTTAGAATAGACTGGAGAATAATGCCAGATGTTGGTATTATTCACTGAGACGATGAGTGGATCAATTACTTCGGATTCATACAATAGTTCAATGGATAAAGATTTAGATTCGGGTTCATACATTAATTCATTTAATCGGACAGGCTTCCTGGTTTCAGGAATAATAAATGTATTATCAAGATCTGAGTTTAAAATGAATCCATTCTGCAGAGAGATTCCTGTTTTCCCAGATTGTGAATGATCTATTGCAAAATTCTGTATATGAATACCATCTATAGCCAGGCTGCATTCATACCAATTATTAGGAATTGAGATGGAAACAACACTCCCTGGGATTGCATCTTCTGGGTATAGGATGGTAATTAAATTTTGATCAGAAATAAGGGCGATATCTTTTCCAAAAAGTTGGTCAGGGTTAAGCAATAATATGTCGACCCAATTATGATTTTCCTCAGACCTGATCCATGAAACCCTTACAGGTTCTTGTTTATTTAATAATTCCAATTCATACTCAAAAGATGAAAATAAATAATTTATTTGTTTTTCAATTAGATACATACCTTTTTCTACTCTTTTCATCCATTCCTGCGGTATCATTAAAAATTTATTTCTGTAATATGGTCTTAACTTCTCAATCTTTTGTTTGACCTGTTTTGAGATATTTTGCCATAATTCATTTTCTAATTTTGTTCTCATCGTAAAAATATCATGTACAGGGAGATGGTCTAACCATGGATATTCACCCCTAAAATTTGAGGAAAGTAATAATGAAAGTGCTTTGATATTAAACCCTGCTGGAAATATTTTGGATTCTGATATTTGTTTTTCAATCAATATTGTTATAAGTGCTTCAATATTATTTATATTTTTTTTTGTGGATTCGCCTACAAAGATATCTTGGTATTTATTCATTTTTAATGGTCGTCCAAATGGAGGCGTATCTAAATTACTAGATTTTTGTTGACCATTCATCTCATGGTATATAAATTTATAAAAATAACGATGATTTGATGATACACCTTCATCCAAATAACGATTGGGAATAGCAGGGATTATATTTAATAACTGGAAAGAATCTCTCAAAGATTCTGTTCTGAATAAAATCAGCGAATCAATTTCCGTTGGTTCAGTGAAATTCCATTGGATTAAATTCGATTCTACACCCGGAATGATTTCAACTTGAATTATATCCTGATTTTGGTTAGATTGTACATATTCCGGGCAGAAGCACGAAATTAATAAAATACCTGATATCTTTAACTTCTGAATCATGTCTGAATATGAGTAATGTGATAATTTCTATGTATTTATTCTTCTGTGCAAGGGTTTTCATACCCTTTTAAATGACATATTTTTCTTGTAATAAATACGTTATGATTAAAATTGAAAACCACAAAATAAATCCCTGATGGGTAATTCTTAAGATTTAGGTGTATTAAATTTTCATTTTGTAAAAGTGTAACATTTCTTCCAAATATAGATATTCCTTTCACATCAATGATGGAGATTTCAATGGCAGATTCAGGTAAATATTTTAGAGCAAAAGTGACTCTTTTATCACTAGGATTCGGATACCCATTTGAAATGAAGAAGGTTGAATCAGATGGTGGATTGGTCTGGTCATAATTCAATGCTGCAACCGCATCAATAATACCCCAACCATATGTATTATCGGGGGTGTCTGACTGGTCAGCAGTGTTTAAAATCGCATTTCTTATTTGGGAAGGGGTCCAGTCCGGATGGGCTTCCAAAAGGAGGGCACATGCACCAGAAATCAATGGTGCAGCCAAAGAGGTCCCCATTCCAGATCCATAAGAAGTCGCTGAAGAGGCCGTTGCTGAAAAAGTTCCATTCCCTTGTGCACACACCTCTGGTTTTGTGCGTCCATCTGCAGTTGGCCCCCGTGAGCTGAAAGTAGAAATAACCCCAGTATCATCCACAGCACCACAGGAAATAACATTAAACGCGTCTGCTGGGGCAACAATTCCAGTTGCACCTGAATTCCCAACTGCGGTTACAACAACCATCCCCAATTCTATTGCAATATTTACGGCCTGTGTGATAACAGCTGTACTCCCATCTAAATCATTTTGGGAATACCAATCTATATATCCGATGGAGGACGATAAGATATCGGCACCCAATGATTCACCCCATTCAAGTGCAATAACATAATTATCTTCTTCGATTGGCATTTCCAAAGAAACATCTTCTGTTTTCCCCAAAAGAAACTCTGCTCCATAGGCTGAACCAATTAATGTTTCTGCTTTAAATCCCGCAAGGACAGATAATACACTTGTACCATGGTTATGTTGATTAGGAGGATCTTTCTCCTCCTCATTAGAAACAACACTATCCTGGTCAACAAAATCGTAAGCAGCAATTATATTTAAGGACTCGAAGACTTCATGATCTAATGAAAAGCCAGAATCCAAAACCAATATCCGTACATCTTCTCCAGAGTATCCTGCTTCATGTAATTGAATAACATTAATCTGGTTCAGCTGATCATAAGAATCTCCGTAAAAACTGGAATCGGATTGTATTTTATATAAAGGAGGGTTGACGTTTATTTTTGGTCTTTTTCCGCTCAATACTGGTTCGATTTTTTTCACAAAAGAATATTGCGTAATCAATTCGATTTGACTAATAATACCAGAAACTGAAACGGCATTCATCCATTTTGATATAGTTCGGATTTTGACACCACTTTCTATAACATAGTTAATGTACGACATACTCACTGGGATATCATAGGTGTCTACTAATTTATTAACACTTTTAACCTTTTTTCTCCTTTTAATTGTTCGAGGTTCCATTGATTTTCTTAATTGAGACAAATAAGAATTCTCATTTTGAATGTTTTTAATATTTTTATCGTTAAAGTAGATCCAAACATGATAAATATTATTTTCTCGTTTCCCGGGCTCTAATGCTTGTAGGTTCACATCTTTTGCTATAAGAGACTGAAAAAATAATACACCTAAAAATATTAATATATTACATATTTGTTGTGATCGAATGTTGTTATCAATATTAGTTTTCATTTTTTGAAATATTTTTCATTCAGGAGTATGCAGTCTGATAATAATCCTTTTAATTTACGAGGACAAAAACATTAATCATGTATATTATTACAGATTCTCCAAATAGAGCTGAACAATTGTTTTCTAGAAAATTTCGATGGAATAATCGTTATAATGATGAAATAATAAACAACGATTACTATCAACTAGTTTCACAATTATTGAAAGATCATTTTTTTACAGAAATAAAAACAGGATTGGGTTGGCATAGTCTTATTCACACGAAACACTCGGTCATATCTCAATTTGATTTCTTAAATAATTTTGTAAAAGGTGGGTTAGAAATACCAGACGGAATTTTATGTCATGCAGACAGCGGACAAAATTTCCATGGACAAAAAAATAGAACATGGGAAGCAAAAGAGGGAAATATCCATCTTTCAGTTTTACTCAGGCCTAGAATTGCTTTAGAAAAAATGAATAGTATGTTTTTGACTATGGGAGTTACATCGGTTATTAAATCAATTGATTCACTGCCAGGATTAAAAGGTAAATCTATGATTAAATGGCCGAATGATATTTATATAGAAGGTTCAAAGGTAGGAGGAATCATCACCCGGTGTTTTACTAAGAAAAATATGATGAGGGCAATTGTTTTGGGCATTGGATTAAATGTTAAAACTGTTCCAAAGATTTCAGGAAACAGATTCACTCCAAAAGCCGGATGCATAAAGGATTATTCTGAATCAGTTGATATCAAAACTGTTTTCCATGCACTATTAGATTCACTTTATACCCAGTACCAATTGGTAAAAAATAATCGAATTCAAAACCTTCATAAAGTATATATTAAAAGGTCATTGTTGATTGGGAAAAATATTGCTGTATACATGGAAGATAAAAACAAACCGGATTTTATTGGCAAAGTAATTGGTTTAGGACAAGATTTAGAATTGATCTTCGAAAATAATATTCCCCCAATAAGAAGTGGGAGGATTGAGATTTTAGTTTCTTAAACTAATTTTTGGCAAACCAGTAACCCGTCTCGAATTGGGAGGATCTGGTTAAATATCTCCAAGTCCTCTTTTGCTAATTTGTTTGTTGTATCAATTGCCTTTGTCTGTTCATCTTGAGGGTTCAAAACCATCCCATCCCAGAGAGCATTATCAAAAATCATTAATCCACCTTTTCTGACTAATAGTTTCCCTGTTTTATAATAATTGGGATAGTTTCGTTTATCAGCATCAATAAATATCAGGTCAAACACCTCTCTAATGCCAGATAATATATTTGATGCATCGCCGGTGAGTTGTTTAATTCTCCCCCCCCATTTCGCTTCTTCAAATATCTTTTGAGCAATAGGTGAAGGTGCAATATCAATTGTTGTTACAGTTCCCCCATCGGGTAAAACTTCTGCCATTTTCAAAGCTGAATATCCTGTGAATGTTCCCAGTTCCAATACATTTCTGGCGTTCATTATTTTTAACAGTAATTGGAGAACATTTCCTACCATTTTCCCCGATAGCATTTGAGGGATCTTTTCCATTTTATAAGTCAATTGTACAATTTTATGATAGATATCAGATTCTGATGAAGAGTTGTTTTCACAATAATTAAGAATTTCTTTTGGGACAATATCGATCATAAATAAAGCATCCCATAAATTATAATCCCTGTCATGCTAACATAAAGCCAAGTTGGAAGTGTGAATCTCGCAATTTTTCTATGTCTTTGAAGCGAATTATTCCAGCCGTGATACAAGGTAAATAGAGCTAATGGCGTAATCATTGCAGCCAAAACAATATGACTTATAAGTATGAATGAATAAAAAGTTGTCCACTCTCCAATATATAGTTTTGGTCCACTTTTGAACCAATGATAAATGATATAGCATACCAAAAATGTCGATGATGTCCCAAATGCAGATAGCATAAAGCGTTTATGAATTACCTGGTTTTTTTTACGAATAAAATAATATCCGCACATCAAGAGAATTGTTGTGAATACATTTAAAATAGCATTTATTTTTGGTAATGAGCTGACATCTATACTCCCTTCAGAATTAGCAGGTCGCGGCCCAAGTATTAAAAAAGCTACTGCACCTACAATAACCAATGAAATAATGTAAATGATACGGGGCCAGAACGGGTTTTCAGTATCGAATGAAATCATTTCAGGAAAATTCTTTTATCAATTTTTTTATATCCCCCATCATTTTTTTCACATCCTTACTTTCGGTCCCCACATAATAACCTCGAATATTCATATTTGAGTCAATTAAAGCAAATCTGGTGCTGTGGAAAACAATTTCCTCAATATCACCCATTTTGAAACCATTGGCAATAAGACTTTGGATTTTTTCATATTCTCCTGTTAAGAAGTGCCATTTATCAAAATCAGCATCATATCGCTTTCCATATTCTGTTAAAACTTCAGGAGAGTCATAATCTGGATTTACTGTTATGGTTACCATATGGATATTCTTGTTTCCCAAGTAGGTTTTATGTACTGATCTCATCTCTGTACTCATGATAGGACAGGGTCCTGCACAGGTGGTAAAAATCAAATCAGCCACCCATATTTTCCCTGAAATATTTTCTTCTGTAAATGACTGACCAAAATTATCTACCAATTTAAAAGGTGGAATGCCACCTAACACAGGTAATGGGTCTTGAGAGCAGCCAGCAAAAATAATTGCGATGAAATAAAAACGAAGTTTAAAATCCATGGAAATACACGTTATCTATTATAATTAAGATTAGTAAGGACGGTGAATATAATACAGATATTTTTAGAGTCAACAGCGCATATTTATTTGTTCTGATGATTTTTTTAGGGGGACCAGATGTCATAAATAGTTAATAAAAATAAATAGTCTGAAAATTTATAAAAAAAGTAAGCAGAGGTCCATACGTACACAATTCTCTGAACTACTGTGCTGGGGGAATAAGGCTAAGGGATAAATATTGAAGAGTGCCTAAATCCTATAAAGAGGGGGGACATTTCTGCTCGGTGTGATATTACCAATCATCTTCATCATCATCTAATTCTTCTGACATTTCAGCAAGCCATGTATCATATTCCAAATCAGTTTCAACAGTCAAATAACCAACCATTTTGTAATGGGAGTTTCCACACAACTGTGCACAGGCAATTTCATAGCCTTTCCAATTTTCTTTCTTTTCCCGCTGGGTACCTTTAATTTCATTTAAAAACTCTGCTGAAGTCATTGTTGGTGTGAAATAAATGGGTATGGTCATACCTGGAACTACATCCTGTTTGACTCTCATCTCAGGCAAAGAGAAACTATGAATAACATCCTTTGATGAGAGATGAATCATAACCTGTTTATTTACAGGTAGATGTAGCTGGTTGATGCTTACAATATCATCAGAACCGTTTGGAGTATTTCGATCCAAACCAATAGGATTTGTCACTTCATCGACCAGTTCAATATTTGTTTTCCCAAATTTACCATCAGCTCCAGGGTAATGGATGTTCCAGGCAAACTGCTGGGCGACCACTCGTATTTCATGCACTTCATCAGAAGGAGGGAAACTTGTTTTTAACTGTGCCCACAAAGGAAGTGACAACCCGATAAGCAGAAAAGCTTCAAAAATTATCACCCCGATTTCAGCATACTGTGATACATGAGACTGTACGCCATTATAATCTGCTTTGGGATTTGATTTACTTCTGAATTTTGTGACAGCGATGATGAGGTAAATCCCCCATCCAATAAATAATAATATCATGAGCCAATGAACCCAGCCAATCATAGAATCAATCAAACCACTATGGCTTGATGAACCTACAGGCAGTCTGAGGTGATCACTTATACGTCCTAAATATTCAACCATATTTATCCTTATGAATTATTGATTTTTTTTGTTTTTAGTGAAATTGATATAATGGAGTATGCAACAACACATAGTACAAAACCGATGAACCCCATCAAAGTTAGGATGCCCATATTCATACCACGAGCCATGGGTGAGTCAGGGTCACCGTAGCAAACAGAGCATGGAAATAGAATCCCTGGCACGAAAGCGATGAGAATAAATAAGAATTTATCCAGCATTAATCTCAGTTATTTCTTTCAAAAACCATTTTCCGTATAATAATAGACCTATACAAAGAATGATTCCAATGGATGAAAAATATATATATTTAATGTCTCCATAAAGAGACCATTGATTATAACACCACCAACCGAAAAAAACAGCAAAAAGTGAAGATATGGTGATGAAAATAATATGGAAAGATTTTAGGGACATCTGACTAATAACTTACCAGATTTAGATGCCACAATAAAGGGATAAAAATTACCAAAGCTAGGAAAAAAACTGTCAGCATCAGTATCCAGTAGATCATTTTTTTCTCTGAATTTAGGTGCATGAAGTTCGCTGCAACTAAATATCCTTTAATAATAGCAATGGTTAGACCAACAAATATTGCTCCTGCGATAGAATTGCCCACATTAAAATCCATGTAGGATGCCCAAACGGTCAAAACAGTCCCAATGATAAGAAAAATAAATATATTACGGTAGTGTGATGTATGATGCGTCATATTATCAGCTGACATTTGTTCTCCTTAGTTTAATAAATAAAGTGTTGGAAATAAAAATATCCATACAAGGTCTACAAAGTGCCAGTACAAACCTACAACCTCAATGCGGTTGGTAAACCTCTCTGGTTCGGTATTCCACATGCTGATACCAGGTCCAAAGTAATAGGCCAGAACAATAATTCCACCGATAATATGTAGACCATGGAGACCAGTGAGAGTAAAGTATAATGCCATATAAGTATCGTGGGCTGGGACAAATCCTTCGTGTATTTTATGTGAATACTCAAAATATTTTACTACTAGGAAAAGTAAAGCACAAACGATAGTGGTTCCCAGATACATTTTATATTTACTAAGGTCTTTCTGTTTCAATGCCACCCAAGACATGACCATGGTCACACTAGATAAAATAAGGATAACCGTGTTGAATGTTGCATGAGGGACCGTCCCTTCCAGAAGGGGAAGCACAGATCCATGTTCTCCGATTGGTGGCCAAACGGGTGCACCTGTGCGAAGCAGAATGTAGGCTGAAAAAAGACCGCCAAATAGCATAACTTCAGATGCCAAAAAAAGCCAGATGCCCAGCTTTGAGTTATATAATCCTGTGTCCTCTCTTAGTTCTATGTTATAGGGTATTTCCATTGTGACGATCCTTGATTAACTTTTGGTTTGAGGAGTAAAATCTGATGATTCGCCCGGAACGCTATATTCATAGGGGCCTCTGTGAACCACAGGTGCTTTTTCAAAGTTGCCATGTCCCAGTGGTGGCGATGTAGTATCGGTCCACTCCACGGTCGTGGCCTTCCACGGATTAGAATCTACATCTGAAGTTGTCTCTTTCCGTAGGGTCAGAATTAAATTCACTATAAAAGGAATTTGGGCCAATGCTAAAAGCCAGGCAGAGTATGACATAACCTCATTCCAAAATAGGACGTCCTGAGCATGAGCATAGGATGTTCCGCCATCTGCCAGTCGTCGGGAAACACCTGCCATACCTTGGATGAACATGGGCCAAAACACTCCATTCATAAAAATAAATGATAAATAGAAATGGATTTTACCAAGAGTATCACCCAAAAGTTTGCCAGTAATTTTTGGGAACCAGTAGTAAATGCCTGCGAAAATGGCAAAGATAGTGCCTGGCGCTACAACGTAATGGAAATGACCCAATACATAATAGGTATCATGAAGATGGATGTCCGGAGTAGAGAGCCCAAGCGGCAATCCCGTTAGTCCACCAATTCCGAACATGGGAATCCAACCCAGTGCAAATAACATGGGCGTAGTAAATCGAATAGAGCCTCCCCATAGTGACAGCATAAAACAGGTCAGTATGATGACAGAGGGAACAGATATAATCATGGTTGTAGTCTGGAAGAAGACACTCATACCTTGGCCCATTCCAGTTAAGAACATGTGATGCGCCCAAACTAAAAAAGACATAAATCCAAGAAACACAGCTGAATAAACTATAGATTTATAGCCCCAAATAGGTTTTCGAGTATTATTAGCGATAATTTCAGCGATGACTCCCATTCCAGGAAGAATGAGAACATAAACTTCTGGATGAGCCAAAAACCAAAATAAGTGCTGCCATAGGAGAGGACTACCACCTCCGCTTACATCTAAAGCCTGACCACCAATCACCAAACCAGTAGGGAGGAAAAAGCTGGTGCCAAACACACGATCCATTAGCTGAAAAATACCTGCAGCTTCAAGTGGTGGAAATGCCAATACTAATAAAAATGAAGTAATAAGCTGACTCCATACAAAAAAGGGCAAACGCATCCAGGTCATTCCCTTCGCTCTGAGTTGGACAATTGTAACAATAATATTTATAGAACCAAGGAGTGAGGAGGTGATTAAAAAGACCATTCCCAAGAGCCAGTAGGTTTGTCCCGTTGTAGCAATGTCAGCTAGAGGAGGGTAAGATGTCCAGCCTGAGTTTGCAGCTCCACCTGGGAGGAAGAAACTCACAAGCATTATAACACCCCCAACAAAATATACCCAGTAAGATGCCATATTTAGCTTGGGGAAAGCCATATCCGGGGCACCAATTTGAAGAGGAATAATATAATTCCCAAATGCGCCCACAACAATGGGGACCACACCTAAGAATACCATAATGGTACCATGCATGGCACCAAAAGCGTTATATAGATCGGAAGGCAAATTTCCAACACTGGCATATCCATTTAAATCGGCCAACCATTTAATTAGACCTCCTATGAAAGGGACCACCGTATCTGGATAAGCAAGTTGCCACCTCATGACCAGCATAAGAGTAAAACCAAACAGTAAAAATATAAGTGCGGTTATACCATATTGTAGTCCAATGACTTTATGGTCTGTCGAAAAAATATATTTCCGCCAAAAATTTTCTTCGTTGTGTGAAACGCTCAAGATAGCCTCCTAATTACTAACCAAGATATAACCTGTCATAGCAGGTAGAACAGAATTAAAATTTATTGAAAGGTCTTAATATCAACAAAATGAAATTAATAATGAATTAGGATTATAATTTGGGCACAGTATATACTGATGACAGTTCTACAATCCGGTCATTATTATGGTGCAAACCTTTAAATAGAGAAATATTAGCCTTATCAAACACTTATAATTATTAATCATTTTGAAATCAATTGTTCAACAGTCTGTTTTACTCGATGAGATGCTTTACCATCCAATCTATGAAATATTTTATCTTGGTCAACCTTTTGTGCCTTTTTCATTGTTGCAGTTGGATGTAATGCCTTCTCTATCCCATCCATCAACTTATTTTTATTATTGATGTGCACAAAAGAATCCTTTAAATATTCATGATTATTAAAGTTGAGAAGTGTCTCACCATCGGAATGCTTTAAACTCTCCTGATCAAGATTATAAATAATCCCCGTTTTTCCTGTGGCCAAGAATTCCGTAATTGCACCAGATGCTTCTGAGATCAATGTATCTGCAACATATAGTAATGGCAAAATATTATAATGGTCTTTTGGTATAATGATTGCGTGAGGATATTGTTCTATTTGATCTTCAAAAACTTTGTGTTGACTGTGGGATGCAAATTTACCTAGCCAGGAATAATGATGAAGTTTTATAATAAGATTATATTTAACAGTTTCTTTAAAAATTGAATCTTTTAAATCATACAAACAGGTTGGCTTATAAGTTGGCGCAAAAAGAACCGTGGGTTTATCTGAATCAAGTCCCAATGAACTTAATATTTTAGTTCTATCATAATTCCCATCTATAAAATATGGATCCATCTTTGGATAACCAACTTTAAAAACTTCTGAATCCCCGATACTGCCCGATGCTTTTAAAGATTGTACAGATTGTTCTCCCTCAACAAAAATTAAATATTTGGAATTTTTGTGTTTTTTTAATTCCCGATAGGTAACCGATTTAGTAAATGTGATACCATGATAAATCAGGCAAAGCAAAGCATCTCCATATTTTTTTTCGTCTACCACATCCGGAACAAATACAATATCAAATTTTTCATTTTCATCACTAATTCGATGGCCATCTGTTTCAAATATCTTCAAATATTTTTTTGTCTGATCTTTATTAAACCAAACAAAAGACCGCTCAGTCTCGTGCGTCAGGGAAAGAGACACATCATATTTTGGGTCACTTTCAAAAAGCGAAATTAATGGGTCGTAAGCCGCTTTATGATACAGATAAAACATTTTGAACAATACTTTTGTTTTAACCATTTTTATTGCGCCTTAATTTTGGAAATGATTTTTCGAATCTGATATTTACGAATAATGTTTGAGGGTTTTTGTTTTAATTGATTTTGCGATCTATTAGCAAGAATATTTTTTATCATTTCCAACATACGCTTTGATGAATTTCCATCGAAATATGGATGAATATCCTTGAGACAACTTTCTCTATTTTGAGAAAACTCATCTGGGTGGTTTAAGCTTCGTTCAATTGCAGGTAATAGTTCTGAAGGATCCTGAATATTGATACCTTTGTCTCTACGTGCTACTGCTCTATAAGTGACCAACGGTCGGTTAAAATGTAAGAACTCATATGCAACGGATGATGTGTCAGTAATCATTATATCTGAGCCAGCCATAATGGGTAAAATATTTAACTCATCTACTATACGAAAATTATTACTGTCCAATTTTTTATATTTTTCTTTAATTGATTCATCCATTAATGAATGAAATTTGATTATCCAATTGTAATCATATTTTTTTAGTTCATGAATGGAGTCCAGCAAATCTGGGGCAGAAGTATATTTAGGTGGGAATGTGGGAGCATACAATATAACAGGTAATCGAGGAATTAACTCATACTGAGATATTAACTGATTTTTCTGATTAATAAACTCCCATTTATTATTATAAACAGGGTCGAGCTTTGGCCATCCCGTTTCTCTAACTAAAAAATGTTTTTTATTTTTCGCGAGTGTTGAAAATTTTTCTGTCATTGCTGGTCCTGTTGTGCAATATAAATCAAAGAAACCTGTTATGTTATAAAAACCCTTTACCTCTTCATCCAATCCATGGAAAATTTGCACTTTCAATCCTGGCCAAAAATGTGGAACAATATTGCCAGGTACAATGATGGCATCTGGGATATACTCTGATACTTCTTCATTAGATTTCAATCGATCACCTGGACACGAATAGTTTGTTGCCGAGCTAGCTGAAAACCATTTCACTATCCCATATTCTGATTCAGTGATGGCCTGTTGGAGCGGCTCAAGAATTGAAAATGAATAGGGTTTAGTTACAAAAAATAACCACCTAAGATTGGCATCACCCATTAATTACTGTATAGTTCTTTCAATATCATTAAAATGTCATCAGTTTTTAAATCCACAATATTATTATTCATGCGTCCTTTCGTAAATGATTCATCGACTAGTTTAGGTAATTGATCTTCGGGAATTCCCCAAGCATCCAACGTATATGGAATCACACCCTGCGGAATGGTCTTAATCATTTGCTTCAATTTATCGTAGGTTAATTCAAGATTATTGCAAATTCTGTTCAATGGGTCCTTAATAAATTCTCCGTTTATTTCCAATAAAGGGATTAACCCGATTGAGGAAGCAACACCATGTGGAATCCCATAATTTATTGTTAGTGGATAGCTAATGGAATGGGCAGCAGCAGTTGTTGTATTTGAAAAGGCCAATCCAGAGACAGTGGATGCATTTAACAGTTTATTTCGAATTGATAGATCGAGTGGGGTTTGTTTTAATTCTTCAACATTTCTAAGAATTGAACAGATGGCTGATATGGCAAAATCAGTGGATGTGTTGTTGGCATTCTTATTCCAAATTGCTTCTAAACTATGGCTTAGAGCATCCATCACTGTTGTAATTGAAATATCCAAGGGGAGAGACAGCGTTAAATTCCCATCTAATATTGCCACATCTGGGTACAAATCTGGATGAGAAATGGAATATTTCTTTTTTTCTTTCATATTCCAAATCGTACCCCACATGGTGACTTCACTTGCTGTGCCGTGGGTTGTCGGCAGAAATATGGATGGAATTTTCCGTGGAAAATCCCCTTTATAGTTTATTAATTTATAAATATCTGATTTTTCCAGGCATAGATATGCCATTATAACTTTTGCAAGATCCATGACAGAGCCTCCACCTAAGGCAATAACACCATCGAATGTATCCTTTCGGAAAAATTTTATGGCATTAATACAATCTTCAAAATTTGGATTGCTGTTAACATCACTAAAAATAGATTTGGGAGAGTATAGAGAATCAAGGTTTAACCGCTGTCTATTTCCAGGTGACGTGACAATGGCTGGTGAGGCAATTCTTAATTCTTGAATATTGTTGGTTAATTCGAGCTGCCAATTATTGCTTTTAAAAATTTTTACGGGGTTATAATAACTTGCCATGATGTAATTCGAAAATTACTTTTTCAGAAATTTCATGAAATCTTGTTTATTAGCGATAGGTTTAATGGTTGGTCTGCCTAAATCTTCTCTTGAACCTGGGCATATTTTAATTTCGAGGAATGATGGTCCAACACAGGAAAAAAATTTAGAAAAGTTTTCTTTTAATTCAGCAGGTGATTTCGCTTTGAACATCTTGCTCGACCCTACCGCTTCAACAATGGCTGACAGATCGATATCCTTAGCAGCTGTGGCTTGCCCTCCAACCGATTCGTGAACACCATTATTCATTAAAATATGACGAAAATTATTTGGTTTCAAACTTGCGATAGATGTGAGGCTCCCCAAGTGCATCAACATTGCCCCATCACCATCAATGCAAACCACTTGACGATGGGGTTTGGATAATGCAACCCCCAAAGCAATGGATGAACAATGACCCATGGATCCTACGGTCAGAAAATCCTGTTGATGTGATTGACTTTTGTTTTCACGAATTTCAAAAATTTCCCTTGATGTCTTTCCCGTTGTGGACACAACTATGGCATTATCATTAAGATTATCCAAAATAATCTCCAACGCTTCCTCCCGCTTCATGCTCTGGCTGTCAGATTTAATAATTTTATTACCGTATTTTTCAAAGGTACCTTTTTTGATTAACAGGACAGTCGGTCTGTATTCATTTTTTGCGGTTTCAACAACATTTGATATTTTTCTTATGACTTGCTCATCATCTTTTGATATGATTTCATAAGAGATATCCATTGCATCCAAAAGCTCTAATTGAACTTTCCCTTGTTTGATGTGTTGGGGCTCATCCTTAATGCCCGGTTCGCCGCGCCAACCCACCACCACCACCATAGGTATGGCATATACGTCAGGATCGCAAAGAGATAGAAGAGGATTTATTGCATTCCCCAGGCCAGAATTTTGCATATAAACTAATGGCAGCGATTTTTTCGCAAGATAATAACCGGCCGCTAAAGCGATGGCATTCCCTTCATTGGCGGTTATAATATGTTTATCCTTAGGGACAAAATCATCGATACATAAACAAAATTCTTTTAAAAGAGAATCAGGAACTCCTGTAAAAAAATCAATACCATGGCTAGTTAAATGATTGAAAAATTTAGTCGGTTTAATGGCCATAAATGTTCCTATGGAATCAGAGTAATTATATCCTTGATGGACATGCAATATTGATCTGAGGCTTCTTTGGATCGACTATTTTGTAAAATAGATTTTGCAGAATCGACCATAGCCGGATAGGCTGAGCGCAATAAATGGTTAGCATAGATGATAACATTTACGCCTAGAGCCTGCAACTCTGATTCTATCATATGAGCATAGGTGGATGGAACTACAATAAGAGGAACCTTTGTTTTAAATTTTTTATATTTATCACAAAACTCAATAATTTCTTTTCCATCTTTTTCCTTACTGTGAATCATGACTCCATCTGCACCGGCATCAATATAAGATTTTGCTCTTAAAAGGGCATCCTCCATTCCTTTTTTCAAGATCAGGCTTTCAATCCGAGCGATGATCATAAAATCAGAGGTGATCTGGGACTTCTTCCCTTCATGAATTTTTTGAGAAAAATGTTCAATTGTATCCTGTTTTTGGGGAACAGTTGTCCCAAAAAGCGAATTCCTTTTGTCACCAATCTTGTCTTCAATGATGATAGCTGATACCCCTAATCTCTCCAGTGTTTTAACTCTGAATTTGAAATGATCGATCCTCCCACCAGTGTCGCCATCAACTATGATAGGTTTTGTTGTAACCTCCAATATCTCTTCAATTGTGTTGAACCGGGATGAAAAATCAACTAGCTCCGTGTCTGGTTTTCCTTTAGATGTTGAATCTGTGAGGCTGCTTTCCCAGATGCCGTCGAATTCAATTTTCCGTCCATTTTTTTCAATACTTGTTTTTTCTACTATCAGTCCCGTAAGTCCATTGTGCGCTTCAAGAATACGAACGACAGGTTTCGATGTAATCAAACGTCGCAGTGTTCCCATTCGTTTCCCGGGTGTTATGCCTTGCGCTTTAACTGCACTGATTAAATCTGTAGAAGAGATCCCTTCTGTATATTTTGGCTCCACAAGCTGGCCGCCCCATTCAGATAAAGTTTCAATTACATGCTGACGAACTTTTTTCTGGACTCCTGTTTTCCAATCATCACCATGTACCACAAAATCTGGTTTAACCTGTTTTAAATTAGGGACATAATCCAAGGTTGTCTGCGGTATAACCTTGTCCACACCTTTCAGATTTTCCACAATTAGTTTTCGCTCATTAAAAGCAATAAGGGGTAGACGCTTATAGCTGGCAATGGCCTCATCTGTAAGTAAACCAACGGTCACTTTGCCTAGCTTGCGGCCTTCAGCAATAATATTCAAATGACCCTGGTGAATCAGATCTGCAGATAAACCAATATATACTGTTTTTAATTTTTTATTCTTCATAATATTTATTTTCATTTAACATAGTTAATCAAAATCCTTTTTCTGCAATGGCACCATCATGCAATCCAGCATTATAATTTTTTTCTGGAATTTTCCAATTCCCATAGCGAAGAGAAAGATACTCTTCGGCATAATTAGGAATATTAATAGTACGCCCTTCCCATTCAATTGTACTTAATGTATCATAATATTTTTTATCAACATGCTTCAATGCATTGCTGTCCACCCAGCGGTATTTATCCTGCACGGGATGTACGCAAAATAAATCCACATGAAAATTGATTTGTCTTATTTTTTCCCATAAAGTTTTTACTTTAATTGCACGCATATTTCCGGGAATCCATTGAGATTGGATTTTCCTTCTTTTAATCCAGTAATTTGGTAAAAAATCTAAGCGCAGTTTCATAATTTCATCGGCTGATTGTGCCAGTATCCCTAAGTCAGCATCATAGTCCCAAGGGATTAAATCTCCATCACGTAAAATTCCCAGAAGCGTACCTGCTTCCAGCCAGTATTTTATTCTTTTTTGATTTAAAATATCAATTGTTTTTAACAGCATATTTTTCATGCGTTGATGATAATTCCCTTTCTGAAGTTGGATTCGTTTCATAGAATATGGATCGATCACTTTTTTAAAGGAGATATTATCTAGAGTTTCATTATTTACAATGGCATTATCATCAATACTGGCAATCCAATTTAAATGTGGATTTTTCCAGTCTGTACCAAAACGAACATTCAAATAGTCTTCGGTATACTGTGGGATTGGAAAATCATGCCCATGAATTTGAATTTTATCCAATTTATCGTAATATTTACATTCAATTTTTTTACAGCTACGATTATCGACCCAACGATAATAGTTATCTACTTTATATTTGGGAGTAATTAAAATTTTGGATGTTTGTAGCATAAGGTTCCAGTAGCTTAATACAGCGAGATGACAATATTCATTTTCTATCCATTTACGACCTGAGCGATTAGAAATAGATCTAAAACGATAGGCTGGTCCTATTTCTTTTTCTATAGCTAATAATCGAGTGAAATATTCTCCATAGATGCTAATACTTATATCGTCACCAGCAGGCAAAGATAAACCGAGCTTTATTCCCATTAAACTCAATAAAGATTTGGTATCTATCCAAAATGGGATACTATTCTTTGATAATAATTCAATTGTTTTAAAAAAGAGGTTTGTTTGAAATTGATTTTTTATTTTCAACGTTAATTTTATAGAGAAAAATAAATATTAATTAAATTGGATTTTATAGAGATAGCTATACAATCCATCTTTTTGGATTAAAGAATTGTGTGTCCCTTTTTCAACAATTTCCCCCTTTTCCAATACAACAATATCATCGGCATTTTTCACAGTTGATAGTCTGTGTGCAATAACTAAAACTGTCCTATCTTTCATAAGCTGTTCAATTGCTTGCTGGACTAATTTTTCAGATTCGCTATCTAGGGAAGATGTTGCCTCATCCAAAATAAGAACGGGAGGATTTTTGATTATTGCCCGGGCTATTGACAATCGCTGTTTTTGCCCACCTGATAATTTAATTCCTCTTTCTCCAATGACAGTGTCCAGCCCCTCTGGTAAAGAATTTATAAATTCCATCGCATTTGCAGATTTTGCAGCAGAAATAATATCGAATTCTTTTGTTTCAGGCTGTCCATAAGAGATATTATTTCTTACGGTATCATTGAATAAAATAACCTCCTGACTGACAATTCCCATCATCTTTCGGAGATTTGATATTTTTAATTCCCTAATATCTTCTCCATCAATCTTCACCGATCCTGAAGTGGTATCATAAAACCGGGGTATTAAATCTGCAATGGTGGATTTTCCTGCTCCACTGCTCCCTACAAGTGCAACAACGGAACCTTTAGAAATTGAAAAAGATACATTTTTTAATACAGGTTCCGATTCTTCACCATAATCAAATGAAACATTATCAAAGCTAATTTCTTTGGAAAATGAGTCAATTCCCTTTGCATCTGGTTTATCATTTATATCAGGCTTTGAATCAAGAACTAAGAAAACACGTTCTGCAGCTGCTAAACTGTTTTGAATTGTAATGTTAACTGTTCCTAAAGTTTTAATTGGGGCGAGCATGGCGAATAACACTAATATAAAGCGTAGAAAATCCTCAGAAGTCAGAGTCTCCGTCTGAATGACCTGCATCCCACCATACCAAAGTAAAACTACCCCAATAAAAATCCCAATAATTTCATTAATAGGGGTAGCTAGATTATTTAATTTTGCCCGACGGAAAAGTAAATGAAAATATCGGGTTCCCTCTGTTTCAAATTTTTGAATTTCATGATGTTTAGTGGCAAAGGCTTTAATTACTCTTATGGAATATAAGGCTTCAGTCAATATATGCATTATGGAGGCAATCTTCTCCTGAATCCTTTTCGATTTACGTCGAATACTTACCCCCACACTGACATAAAGAAAACCTGCAAGTGGTAGAATTAATAGAGCCACAAGTGAGAGTTTCCAATCTATGATGAATAATATTGTTCCAAAGAAAAGAATATTTAATGGTTCCACCAAGAGTTTCTGAAATGTCGTTGTAAAGGCATTCTGCATGACATTCACATCATTCATCATTATTGAAGCCAACTCTCCAGATTTTTTTTTGTTAAAATAGCTCATGGACAGAGAATGAATATGTCTATAAAGTTTATTTCGAACACGCACAATTAGAGAAAACTGCACATATGAAACCAAAATATTCTTGATATAAAGAAAAATATTCTTGAATAAAAACACAGAAAAAATAATCAAGCACAGTCGCCTTAAAGAAGCTAACTGTGAATCCTGCAGAATTAGTCGATTTGCGATGTATTTAAAGCGTTCATTTAGCGTTAATTGATCAGCATAAGACCAGGCAATTTGTTCCTCTGAGATGGAATTAAAATCGGTAAGAATATTGTTGACCAGAGAAGCCGTCAACCAGATAGAAAAACTATTAAGCATTACGAAAGCTAAAGCAGCGATGGAAGATGCTAACAGGTAAGGCCAATAGCGCAAGACTAGTTTTGTCAATCTTTTATATACGGGAACTTTCATATAATTAAATGAGGGCTATGGGGTCGTATTAGATTTCAATTTTTATGTATCAAATCATGAAAAAAAGGTATAAAACAATTATTCCAATTCCATGAGCCAGTGAGGGATATCCGCTTCAAAAAATTTACTTCCCTTTTTTACAAATCCAAAATATTCGTAAAATTTAATGACATGCTCTTGAGCATGTAAATATATAGTTTCACTGTTCATTAATTCATTTAAAATAAATTGTACCAAATTTTTCCCCACACCAAAAGACCGAAATTCAGGCAAAACGGCAAACCGTTCCAACTTTACACCTTTTCGTGTCTGTCGCCAGCGTGCTGTGCCCACAGGTTTATTTTGAATATACGCTAGAACATGGTTTGCGCTATATTCAAATTCATCCCATTCAATATCTTCAGGCACTTTTTGTTCCTCAACAAAAACTTTTTTACGTATGGCAAATGCAATTTTTAAATTGTTTTCAGATGTTATGATTTTGACATTAATTTTCAATTGAGTGTGTAAAATACTATTAATGCTCTTTTAGGCAAAACTGATTTTTTAATTTAACATGAGAACATAAGGCTTATGAAAAGTAAAAACAAACATGTTATTGTTGTGGGTGACCGAGTGCTTATCCGACCGGACACCGGTGAAAAAAAATCCGCAGCAGGATTGTACTTACCACCCAGTGTGATAGAAAAACAGGATGTCCGAGGTGGAATTGTGGTAGAAGTAGGGCCTGGAATTCCTTTGGGAAATCCGGAAAATGATCTATCAGAACCGTGGCAGAAAATGGATAATTTGAACACAAAATATATTCCTCCCCAAGCTCAGGTGGGAGACTATGCGCTGTACTTAAATAAAGCATCCATCGAAATTAATGTTGAAAATGTAGAATACCTTATAGTTTCACAATCAGCAATTCTTGTATTGATTCGTGATGATTTCAGCAGTATCGGGAAATAAAATTTGAGAGCCTTTATTGGAGGTTGGAACAATTTTATTGTATAAATAATATTGTATTTGAGCAACCAAAGAGACCCATCAAATAAATTAGGGGATACTAATATTAAATCCTCTAAAACAAAAGCAGGCATTTATATACATATTCCTTTTTGCAGGACCAAATGCATGTATTGCGACTTTTACTCTATTACCGAAAGGGAGAACGATGCGGATGGATTTGTGTCAATTCTGTGCAAGGAGATTTTACGTTCGCCTTTGGATGAATATCCATGGATCTTTGATACTCTATTTATTGGTGGAGGCACTCCCTCACTTCTGAACGAACATCAAATGGAATCTATTTTATTAACACTATCAAAAAAAATCCCCTTTTCAAATTTTGTTGAAAAAACCGTCGAGATAAATCCGGGGGAAGCATCTTTGGAAAAATTAACTAATTTTCGTTCTTTAGGAATGAACCGGGTTTCCATGGGGGTTCAATCTCTGGAACCGGAATTATTGATATTTCTGACCCGATCTCACTCTGTAAAACAGGTATTTGAGACATACAACCATGCCCGTACAGCAGGATTTGAAAATGTAAACTGCGATCTGATATATGGTATCCCAGGGCAAACACCGGATATTTGGAAACGTGACATGAACCGAGTAATTGAGTTGAATCCTGAACATATTTCAGCTTATACCTTAACAGCAGAAAAAGGCACGGAACTTTTTTATATGGTGAGTTCCAATGAGCTGTCCTTGCCTGATGAACGTACAGCCGCGGACTGGTTTAATCTGACGAGATCTTATTTATCAGAGCATCAATACATTCCCTACGAGATATCTAATTTTTCCAAACCAAAGAAAGAATGTAGGCATAATCTCCATTATTGGAACATTGAACCCTATATGGGTTTCGGTCCATCTTCACACAGTTTTGATGGTAATCAAAGATGGAACAATGTTCGTTCACTAGATAAATACATAAAAAAAATAGATGAGGGATTGTCTCCGATTTCTTCAAATGAAACTTTATCACCCACTCAAAAGTTAAATGAAAGGATTGGATTTGGGTTGCGATTAAAAGAAGGGATTGATTTGGAAAAATTTCCAAAACCCCAAAAAATCCTATTCAACCAAAATATAAAGAAATATGAAAATAAATGGGATGATTATATTGAGAATAACGGTAAAACGATTAAACTAAATGAAAAGGGCTTTGCCTTTGCTGATGAAGTTGCTGTGGATTTACTTATTTAACAAATATGTGTAGATCTCAATATGTGAAATGTTTTATCGTTTCACCTTCTCCACCAATCCGTGCCATGGCTTCCATCCCTAATTTGATATGAAGTTCAACATATTTTCGTGTTACTTCCTTATCTGATTCCTCTGTTTTTACTCCTTCAGGAATCATGGGAGTGTCTGATACCAGCAATAGAGCTCCTCTGTTAATACCGTTGGCAAATCCTGTAATGAATAAAGTTGCTGTTTCCATATCAATCCCTAAAACTCTAATTTTTCTTAAATAGTTTTTGAACTCATCATCATGTTCCCATACCCGGCGGTTGGTTGTGTAAACCACTCCCGTTCGATACTCAACTTTACGTTCAACCAGAATCTGAGAAACATGTTTGTGTAATTTAAAAGAAGGCATTGCGGGAACTTCTTTAGGTAAATAATCGTCACTGGTCCCTTCTCCTCGAATGGCTGCGATTGGGAGAATAAAATGTCCCAATTCTGTTGTTTTTTTTAAACCACCGCATTTTCCCAGAAAAAGCACCCCTTTTGGGGCTACACATGATAATAAATCCATAATAGTAGCTGCGTTGGCACTGCCAATACCAAAATTAATAATACTTACTCCCTTTGAATTTGTTGCAGAAGTCATTGGTCCACCTAGTCCGTTAATCGAAACATCGAATGTTTTAGAAAACTTTTCTACATAATTTTGAAAGTTTGTTAACAAAATCCATTTTCCTAATGAGTCAGGTTCAGCTCCAGTATACCTTCGCAACCAATTCCGAGTTATTTTATCTTTCTTAATCATACTTCTAATGTGAGAGAAACTGGGCAGTGATCTGAGCCCATAATATCATCATGAATATCGGCATCAATAATACTTTGAGTAAATCCTTCATTCACAAAAAAATAATCTATGCGCCAGCCAACGTTCCTGTCCCGGGCACCAAAGCGATAGGTCCACCACGAATATCTGTCAGGTTCAGGATGAAACATTCGAAAAGTATCTACCCATCCATTCTCTACATAAATGTCCAGCTTTTCTCTTTCGATTGGCATGAATCCAGAGTTTTTGATGTTATCCTTCGGGCGAGCCAGATCAATGGGATGGTGTGCGGTATTCCAATCACCGGTCACAACCACATGTAGCCCAGATTCAACCTGTTCATTGATGATGGGAAGAAGCTCATCATAAAAATCCAGTTTATATTGAAGCCTTTCATCATTTTTTTGTCCATTGGGGAAATATATATTGTAGAGAACGAACGACTCATGCTCCGTAATCAATACTCGCCCCTCACTATCAAAACGATCTATACCTAAACCCTCTTGGACAAAAAGAGGTTTTGTTTTACAAAATGTTGCCACACCGCTGTATCCTCTGCGTTCGGCAGAATGAAAATAGGCGTGATAACCATGGCCATTTAATAGGGCGTCAGATAATTGGTCCACTGCCGCTTTTGTTTCCTGAACGCAAAGGATATCCGGTTTGGTTGTTCCCATCCAATCCAGAAACCCTTTTTTCTCTGCTGCTCTGATCCCATTAATATTCCATGAATACAATTTCATTTCTACTCCATCATTTGTTTTTGGTGATTTCAAATACAACCATTTCTTTATTTTTCTTTTCTGATGTGGTATAAAATATACTGTTGATTATGGAAAAAATATTTAACTTTTGACATCACAGAATTTGATAAAGGAAAATATCTTGAACAAAAGAAACCGCAAACGGAAAAGATTAAAAAATAGTGGTAAAACTATTTTTGAGGAATACAATTTTGAATTTCTTGTTTTAGGGTTGTTTGGGCTGGGATTTTTCCTCTTGTGGGAAGATTGGAATATAAAATCTCTTGTCTGGAATGGTATCACTAGAACCGCCTTATTAGTTATTACCTTTTTAAGGAACGGTGCCGTTAAAATTGGGAATTTATTGTCAGGAGTAGAAACATCTGACCTTATTGGAATTATATTAATCCTAATAGCTATTGTTTTAGTACTGAATCGCGCCCGTTTGAGGACGATTGAACGTCATCCAAACCTAACGTCCTGTCCAAAGTGTAACTCAGGTTTGCGTCGGGTTCACAGAAAAACCAAGCACAAAATTCAGAGTTGGTTATATTTTTGTAAGTTCAAGAGATTTAAATGCAAGTCATGTTCTTTTGATGGAGTCGCAATGATAGAAGGGAAAAAATAGAATATCTTGACTTAGCAGTGAAACCGTTTGATTCAATTCTTCCTGTGCTCTAAATTCGCCCCGTTTTTTATTTTATTAAACAATTGATTTAATATACTTAAGTTGGATCACACAATGTTTTAGTAGTATAAAACGATCATACAACCGGCCCGTTCGTCTAGTGGTTAGGACTCCAGGTTTTCATCCTGGCAACAGGAGTTCGATTCTCCTACGGGCTACTGGAACAGCCCCATTGATATATGGGGCTGTTGTCTTTTATATAACTAATTTATTTCTCTGAAAAAGACCTTCTCTGCTTTGTTCGTGAATGATATTTTACTTTAAATTTATGCTATGAATTTACCTTTACATCCTGCCATCGTCCATTTCCCCATAGCTCTGTTTATTACAGCTTTTATTTTACAGGTATTTCATATATGGAGACCTTACTGGATATGCAGAACAACATCCATGTGGCTTTTGGGGTTTGGAGTATTAACTTCATTTGGAGCAATGCTTTCTGGGAAGCAGGAAGCAATTAAAATCGGGGAGGGGGGATATTCACTAGATGTTCTTAAAGCTATTCAAAACCATGAATTAATTGCTGAAATCACAACGTGGAGCTCACTAATCATTTTTATGGTTTGGCTGTACCTTTTTTTTAAATATATGGATGATACCCAAATTGATAAATTGGCGCTGGCCTTTCTGGGACTGCTTAGCCTGTCTGTGGCAGTTACCAGTTATTTTGGCGGGGCCCTTGTCTATTTTCACAGTTTGGGAATTCGATAGTAAATAAAAGTTAAATATAGCAGTATAATTAGGTAATAGCTCTTTACCAATTATTGTGGAAAAATACAGTATATCAAAAAAACAGGTTATTTCTAGAACACTGAAAGAGGTGTTCTCCTTTTTTGAAAAACCGGAAAATTTATCTGTTATAACTCCGAAAAACCTGGAGTTTGACATATTGACACCTAAACCAATCAAAATGGATAGGGGCACTGTCATAGATTACACTATCAATCTTTTCTGTATCCCTGTTCACTGGAGAACCCTTATTACTGAATATTGTCCACCGTACAAATTTGTTGATGTGCAAATCAAGGGGCCGTTCATCCTATGGCACCACACTCATATTTTCAGGGAGATAGACGATGGGGTTGAAATTATAGACCAAGTTCAATATGCGCTACCATTTGGAATTTTAGGGAGGATTTTTCATTCCTTGTGTATAAAGAAAAAATTGAATCACATTTTCAATTTTAGAGAGGAAGTAATTGAAAAATTGTTCAACAGTATGCATAACGATGAAAAATCTGTTCCAGGAATCCAAAAGATATCTCTATGAAGATTGCTTTATTTGGGGGGACCGGTTTTATAGGAACATACCTGATCGAGGAACTATTGAAAACGGGTCACACTCCCAAAGTGCTTGTCCGACCAGGCTCAGAACAGAAACTATCACATCATAATAGATGTGACATTGTAACCGGAACCATTTCAGATCTCGAGGCAGTGAGAGATACCGTTTCCAATACAGATGGAGTAATTTACAATATTGGTATTATTAGGGAATTTCCAAGGAAGAAAATTACCTATGAAGAATTGCATTTCAAAGGTGCAAGACTCTGTATGGATATGGCTTCAGAACTTGGAGTCAAAAGATTTATTTTAATGAGCGCTAACGGAGCAAAGCAAAGCGGAACGGCCTACCAGGAAACAAAATTTTTATCTGAACAATATATAAAGGAAACCGGTCTGGAGTGGACTGTGTTTCGACCATCTCTCGTTTTTGGGAACCCTAGGGGAAAGATTGAATTTTGTTCACAGTTAAGAGACGATATGCTCTCAATTCCACTACCTACACCTCTTTTTTATGAAGGGATCATTCCAAAAAATGCAGGGAGTTTTGCCATGTCTCCCATTCATGTAGAAAATGTCGCTGAATATTTTGTTAAAGCGTTGGTTAAGAAATCCACTATCCGTCAGACATATGAGATTGGGGGGATACACCCATTCTCATGGAAAGAGCTGGTTTCCATCATCGCTACGGCAAGCGGTAAGAAAAAATGGAAAATTCCCACTCCGGTGTTTCCTTTAAAGATAATGGCATCTGTATTTGACCGGTTTTCCTGGTTCCCTATTACCGGGGATCAACTGTCAATGCTCGTGCAAGGGAACACATGTGAATCAAAAAATTTATTTGAAGAATTTCATATTGAACCTATTAATTTTTCAGTGTCTAATTTGTCATATTTACATTCGGAATGAAAAATCTCATATTCTGTTATTATATATCACTATTTTTAACCATGCTGTTTGGTAAATCAACCATCAATATTGGGATGCAAGCTCCCGATTTTCAACTTCCTGATCAGGACAGTACCATCCACAAACTCAGTGATCATATTGGGTCAACAGTTGTTCTCTATTTTTTTCCCATGGCAGATACCCCTGGATGAACAAAAGAAGCGTGCGGGTTCCGTGACAAATTTGAAATATATAAAAGTGAAAATACAAAAATAATCGGTGTCAGTTTTGACACACCGGATAACTTAAAAGCGTTTCAAGACAAGTATAAAATTCCCTATACATTTTTATCTGATAGAAAAAAAACCGTTGCCAGGATGTATGACGCAAAGGGGTGGTTTTTCCCTAAAAGAGTTACCTTTATTATTGATGAGACAGGAACGATACAAAAAATTATCCGTGATGTGAATGTCCATACTCATGGTGAAGATATTCTGAAGATAATTAGTGCACAATAATATTTGGTTTCTGAAACCACTTTTCGTAGTTTACCTCGTTGGTAAAGAGATTATAGGATATTTTAATCTCAATTTAATGAGCATTTATTTTATTAATCTCATGTACACTAACTACTAAACCAAGGAGGTTTTCGAGCCAATGAAAATAAAAATAACTTTTCTCATAGTATGTCTATTAGGTATTCAGATTGTGGCCGCCCAAGCAACGCAGACCAGAGGTATGATTACAGATGCCGAAACAGGTGAGCCACTTGCCGGTGCTCAGGTCATGGTGAAAGGGACATCCAATGGTACCACAGCAGACCAAGATGGTATGTTCGGTCTTAAGGTTGATACCGGTGCTACCCTTGTATTCACTTATATTGGCTATCAAACAAAAGAAGCAACAGTTACATCAGGACGAATGGTAATAGGGCTCGAGAGAGGGACCCTACGTGGTGATGAGGTTTCGGTTGTCGGCTCCCGTTTTAAACCGCGGACGACGATAACCTCGCCGGTTCCGGTTGACAATCTGCAGATGAGGGAATTGAAATCTTCTGGCCAGCATGGCTTGGATCATATGTTAACCTATAAAGTTCCTTCTTATAACGCTTCGCAACAGACTATATCTGATGCGACAGCCCACTTTGATCCTGCAGATTTGAGAGGACTCGGCCCCAGCCGGACTTTAGTGCTAATCAACGGAAAAAGAAAACACGCAAGCTCATTCATCCTTATTAATGATACACCCGGAAAAGGAGAAGTAGGTGTCGATATGAAAAGCATTCCTACTTCTGCTATTGACCGTATAGAAGTGCTTAGAGATGGTGCATCTGCACAATATGGTTCTGATGCTATAGCAGGTGTTATAAATGTGATAATGAAGGAAAAATCCGATTATACAGAAGTTAATGTAACAGCCGGCCAAACCGCAGGCGGTCATAAAAATGCGGGTGATGGGGGCAACACGGGACTGAACGTAAACCATGGAATGAATATAGGTGATAAGGGCTCATTAAATATAACGGCATCTTATCATGATCAGAAAGAGACCAGACGTGCGGGAGAACCCGGTGGTGATGGTCTTTTTGGTTTTTTGTATGCTATTGGAGCCATACCAATTGAAGCGGCTTTAGGCTTTGAAGCAACCCCAGGAAATGTAGCTACAGGAGAGCAAATTCAATCCGGAGATACAGACTGGCAACAGGCTAACCCTGATTTAGGTACGCACATAGGAATTCCAAATATGACCACTACAGATGTTTTCTTGAACGGTTCCTATGACTTGAACGATGAAATGGAGTTGTATTCCTTTGGCGGTTTTACAAAAAGAGTTGGTAAAAGTTACGCACTTTATCGGGCACCTTACTGGCCCGGGCTTCATGACAGCTACTATCTGTTACATGATGAAGGAGAAACATATGTAGGTTTTCAACCGACATTTGAGACCGATATTTTTGATAATTCATTGACAGCAGGCCTTCGGGGAATGATGATGGGTTGGCAATTTGATGTGAGCACCAGTTTAGGTAGGAATACGGTGGACTATGCTGTGAATAATTCCCTAAACATGGATGTTCTGGATACTTTGGGGGCGGACAGCCCAACTGAATTCAACCCGGGTGGTTATGAATTTGGCCATACAGTTTTTAATGCAGATGCAGCCAATACATTCGGCAAATTATCTCT
>Ga0208411_1000225_pt1 | contig 44781 bp, 48 predicted proteins | sample ETN01SmetaG_4_FD_185793 | JGI IMG/M metagenome (GOLD analysis project Ga0208411, IMG submission 185793) | Marine microbial and viral communities from oxygen minimum zone, Eastern Pacific Ocean - ETNP2014F12-01SV261 (SPAdes) (version 2) | ecosystem: Environmental > Aquatic > Marine > Oceanic ... | reverse complement strand
AAAATGGGTATGAAGTTGGTCATCAGTGGGGCATCGGGCAAAACCGGCTATCGCATTGCAGAAGAGGCAGTTAAGGCAGGCCATAAGGTGCGTCTGCTACTACGTCCAAACTCAAAATTGCCCGAGAACTTGGCCAATTGTGAACAGCGTCGTCTCGCTCTTGGGGATGCCAATGCCCTTGATGCAGCACTCGATGGCTTTGATGCTCTGATAATCGCAACAGGTGCTAGACCATCTCCTGATTTAACTGGTCCAGCACGAGTGGATGCTTTGGGGGTCCAACGACAGATCAGTAGTTGCAAGCGTGTGGGTTTAAAAAGAGTCGTATTAGTTAGTTCTCTTTGTGCTGGCCGCTGGCAGCATCCTTTGAACCTGTTTGGCTTGATTTTGGTTTGGAAAAGAGTCGGAGAAAGGGCTCTAGAGCAAAGCGATCTTGACTGGACCGTAATCCGACCAGGTGGGCTCAACGAACGAGAGGAGAATCTGAACAAAGAAGGCATCCTTTACACAACAGCTGACAGCCAAGAAAACGATTCAATTCCCCGCCGATTGGTTGCGCGTTGCTGCATTGAGTCACTTGGCACACCCACTTCTATTGGTCGCATCGTCGAAATCACTAGCAACCCAGAGCAGCCGCTAATCACAATGAAACAAGCAATAATAAATTTTGGCTAATAGCCGTCATAGTGTCTCTGTGTGCTGTGTGCCTGGTTATGAACACCAACGCCAAAATCGATGCGTTGCAATTGATGCTTACCGACCTACGCACTCGTAATGAGCCCATTCGCCACAAAGCAGCATTCCGAGGTTGTCAACCTGAATTCCAGGCTCTTGTTACTGAGTTAATTGAACAGCTCGAGACAAATCTTCTGGAAGAAAAACAACGTCAGCGAAACCAGCGCTTCACCTGAAGAAAACTTTTGGAAACCACAACGACTAAGGACTGCATAATAAAAAATTATTTATAGCAAATTAGGGTCAAGACGACAGGGACGGTAGGCCAAAAGGAAAGGTTGATTACCACTACTTATTGCTGTAATCACATCATCTCCGGTATGCCATATCCATTGTTGCTTAGAGCCACGAGCTGAATCATCCAGAGTTGTACTCACAGGTGGGCCATATCGATGACGCAAGCCAGCCAACACTTCTGTCATGGCCTCAGGATCAAGTTCATAGGCAAGATGCTGTAGTCCCTTGGTCTCAGCAAAATGCAAACGTAACCTTGAAACTGGCAAACGTCCGATCTGTAAGTCATGAGCCTCAAATAGTTTCTGCTCAGAAGCCTTATCAATCCCTTCAAGTGAGACACCCAACTGCTGCTCAACGGCTGAAATGTCCATGCCCCAAGTCATACCCTGAGAGCAAGCCGTGGCTGGCTGAGAAATGGAGAGCTGCAAGAGAATGAGTAGAAGGAACAGCGCAAGTTCACGACCAATAAAGATCATAGTTTTGGCTCGGGAACGAATTTGTGAAGACAAATACTTGTAAGAAGTATATTAATTAAAGATTGCCTGAAATTTGACAACAAGTAACTTTTAAGAAATCCTAATCCAATAATATCAAAAATTCTAAACACCTCTACAATATAAATTACGTAAAAACATGCAGCGTCTCTACAAATAGAGATATCAATGTATTCTGCATTTAAGATATCTTCAGTTTTCTCGCTAATGATGCAATCAGCTTCAACCGTTGAGAAAAGGGCAAAGTCAATGCTGGGCTCTAGTGTGATCATTTGTCAACCTTACTAATAGCAGCACGAGACTTTTCAAGGATCTCACCTTGAAGGGGTACGAAACCCAAGCCATCGGCCTGTGCTTGTGCCTCATCACTCAGCATGTAATCAAAACTTTTTTTGAGAGCATCGAGATTAGTTTCGTTACCTGTTTTGTAAGCCAACAGCCAAGTAAGAGTTGCAATCGGGTAAGCCCCTTTAACTTTTGGATTGGGGTTTGTACCAGCAAGATTGGCATCAAGCTGAATTCCATTAAGAGCCGCCGATCCAGTTTCCACATTTGGAGTATGGAACTCCCCAGAGAGATTCTGAAGAGCAGCTGCTTTGACCTTTCCTTTGACATATGACTGGTTCACATATCCGATAGCTCCTGGTGTATTTGTAATCACACCAGCAACACCTGAATTCCCTTTGGCTCCAACACCAGCGGGCCATTCAACTGATTTCCCAGTGCCAAGGGTCCACTGCTTAGAAAAGGCTTGCATGGAATTAGTAAATGCCTTGGTCGTGCCAGAGCCATCAGATCGATGCACCCATGTGATTTTTCCTGCGGGGCAATTCAACTGATCCCAATTCGTAATCTTGCCGAGAGCTACTTGGACTGCCTGCTTTTGGGTCAACTTCAAGTCACAATTCCAGTTGTAACCAAAGGCAATCGTGCCTCCGACCATCGGAATTTGAACCAGACCCCGCTTGACCTTCTCAATATCTTCTTGCTGCATCGGATCGTCAGAGGCAGCGAAATTCACGGTCTGATCAATGAATGCTTTTCTTCCAGAGCCGGAACCTACAGCCTGATAGTTGACCTGAGGGCCACCAGTCTGGGCGAGATCAGAAAACCAGCGGGTATAGATCTTTGCAGGGAATGTGGCACCTGCTCCGCTGAGACGGCCTGAAGAACTTGAAGTGCTGCAAGAACTGATCCCAACACTTAGAGCCATTAGTGATGCGAACAGAAGGGCCTTCGTGGAGAAGGTCATGAGCAGCCTGCAGCAAATTCGGCCACCCATAACTAGAGGAGGAAAGGTGCTTATTGGGCAAAATCCGCCAATTGATCAAAAGATCATGATTATTCGAACACCTTGAGATGGTTGGGTAGAAGATGCTGGACTTGCTCGCTCAGTTCTTAGTCCTTGATTGATCCAAGCGATAAAACAGCCACCAAGAAAAAGACTTTTGTGGCGCTCTGCTGACACAGCGCTGCTGCAATTGAGCTCAAACGATCAATTAGGCAAGGGCTTCGGGTAATTATTTGAAAAGATGACAGCTTGCGCCAAGAAGACACAATAAAGCTCCGGCGAACTAAATAATTGTGAGCGTTGATACCTGCTCCTGATGCGTAGGCTACTTTCCGCCCTTTTTGCTTTTACCATTTTCCTGGCTGCGCCAGCTTGGGTGATGGCTGCCGATACGGCCCATGGAGGCCAGGTGTTCTCTAATACTTGTGCTGTTTGCCACGCTGGAGGAGGAAATACACTCAATCCAGATAGAACTCTTCAGAAAGCAGACCTAGAGGCCTATTTGGCCAACTACGGCTCAGGTCATGAAGCAGCAATTGCTGCTCAAGTAACTAACGGCAAGGCACCTATGCCTGCTTTTGGTGATGTGCTTAGCGCAGCTGATATCGCAGATGTAGCTGCCTATGTCGAATCGATGTCAAGCAGCGGTTGGTAATTAAAAAACAACAAAAAACATCATTAGAATCCAGCAGCCAAGTAAGGTCCCAAACCTTCTTGGCTGCTTTTTTCTTTTTCAGCCCAGCTCCAAACAGGCCAGTCCATAAACTTCAGACAGAGAAATACCAGGCTGTTCACCTCGATACATTCGCAGGGTCTCAGAGACAGCACTAAAACCAAGCCTCTTAAAAAGGGGTGCAGAAAGAGAGTTGCCCCCAGGAGCATCCAAGAGCACTACTCCTGGGTGGCTTTGAATCAGGCGCCGAAGTAACAACTCTGCCAATTGCGGGCTATCAGCCAATAAGGGCCCTATCCGCCAGCCTTGTCCATCACGTAATAGACAAGGTCGGATCCTTCCAAAGCCATGGCATGAATTTTTGTCATCCACCAAAGCCAAAACATTGCCAGCAGGATGCTCAAGCCAATCGGCGAGGAAGTGTGGCCTAGGGCTTGGTTCGCGCATAGCGTCGTAACTCTGAACGGCCATAGCCGGTATAGAGCCTCCCTCAAGCAGTTGAAATCCACAACAATTGGAAGACTCACTCTCAACTAATAGATCGCCATTGCAAATCCTTTGCCAACGAGTAGTAGTTGACGCGGGAGCAAAACCCCAACCTTCGTAATCACTAACACGCTCGCTAGCCGCTTCCAGGCCAACGCAAGGAAGATCAGCAAGATGCTCAAGGGCGTGTTGCCATAACTCAACTCCATAACCATGACCACGATGCTCTGGAATTACTAAGAACAATCCGATAAACCCATAGGCAGCGTTGTAGCGGACTCCGGCGATGCAACCGACTGGCTTGCTACCTAACCAACCCACCCAAAGACCCTGACGATCTGTATGTCGATAAATACTTACATCACCAACTCCAGGTGCAAAACCCTCAGCTCTGGCCCACTGCGTAACTGTTGGTATGTCATTACGCTGCAGCGGCCGAATCTTCAAAAGCGAGGCCATAGAGCGATTATCCAGATATTCGGCATTGCCGATCTCTATACAAGATTTTGCCCAATGGTGAGCTTTGACGCCCAAATATATAGACCTATCAGGATGAAACTTGATCCTGCTCTAAACCCTGCTGCTGGATCTGCTGGCGATAGGCCAATGGAGCGATCACTAAAAACAAACCCCACCAACCGAAAACGCCTAAGCCAAGGAGGGTCGTAAACCAAAGGAGATGGAGGCACCACCAACTGATTGCCAGCAAGCCTATTCCTGTGAGCAAGATGCTCCAGGGCTGGCACCAAGGTGGTTTTTCGCTCCAGAAGTCTGTAGATACCAATTTTTCTTGATCACTACTCATCGCATTTCCTCAAGATGACCAGAAGCCTTTAGCTCTGAGAGTTCGTCATAACCGCCAATCAACTCCCCATCGATAAAAACTTGAGGGAATGTTTTGAGCTGACTACGTTGATTAATCTCCTTGAAGGAGTCATCGCCGTCGATAGTCGTAATGGTGTGTGGAATTGCCAGTGAGCTAAGCATTCTTAAAGCTCTAGTAGACCAAGGACAACTAGGCAATACAGCAATCTCAATCCTTGGTGTCAAGGAAGAATCTAAACATTCCTCAGGGAGAGATTGTTCCAAAAATCCCACCAACAGATCCGCTCCCTTAAGCACAACAGTGCCGACTTCAAGATGACCACCCCAAACCTGACATGCGCTATCAGAGAGGCTTAGATGCAGATGCACATCATTTGGTGAAACCGTGCCATTAAGAGTGATGATCTCCAAATTTCCCTCGTGCACAGTTGGTTCGGGCTGGCCAGGGCACTGAAAGACTGCACGCGAAAGATTGCCAACCACACCAAGCACGAAACCTGATCTGTTCTGCTCCTGAGCCATTTGCTGAAGGCTTCCACGAAGATCGCTGCCTGGAGCAAGCTTCAATGGCAACGACCGCATGGAGCTCTACTCGAGTAAAAGACAGATTAATAGGTCAACGCTAAAAGGGGATCTTGTGATCTGATTTATAAACGACTCGCAAAAGCCATATTGAGCTGGGGCCACGAAAGGCAGGTTATTGTTGAGATTCCGGCTCAATCTCATCCGTCAATGTGTCGTAATTGCAGAACCCAATGAACAAACTGCAAGAACACCAACGGTCGCCTCAAGAAGCACCTAGTGCTGCAATGGTGGCAGATTCTGCTGAATCAGAACGCCTCAATGTCACCCTTCCTGCAGGATTGATGAACAGGCTCAAGCAGCATGCCCTTGCCGAAAGCCGCAGCTGCAGCAGCCTTGCATCATTCCTAATAGAAGATGGCTTGCGTCGTCATCGTCAGCTGGACGGTTAACAGCTCAACGGCCGGCTATGCATGGCGAGTATTGATGCAGCATTAATGCAGACGCAATAACAACTCTAGAAAGATAAATAAATGACAAGGACGACTATTCCTTGCCACTATGAACATTAAGAGGCAAAATAAATACCATGAATTACTAATCACCTTATGAGCAGTGTCTGCAATAAACATATTTGCAACAACATAGCTATATATAGGCGAAGCTCTCAAATGTAAGACTGCCAAATTAGGCACCAAATGAAAATCATATCTACAAGTGGCCGTTGCAAACACAAACTTTCTTGTTTTTTTCAGCTCATCTGACCACTTCCATTCTTAACCTCAGCTAAGCATGTTGATAGCACTTGCAATCAAGTTGTACTCCACTATGCAGCTAAAAAGTCAACAGGGATGTCGCCTAGCCATTGGCGCATATCCCACCTTTAGCTATGACGCAAGAGGAGGTGGCGGCAATGGCTATCTTGGGCCTTCAAGCCATGAGGGAGTGCAAAGTCTTTGCTTTGATCCAAATACTCTGAATATTCCTGCTCTGAACTGGCGGACCACAAAGCTACTTGGCTTACCGTTGCCGCCAGGCCTAGAAATAACTATTGATTCTCAAAAGCTCGAGGGAACTCTGGCACCAGCAAGTGGATCGATATCGTTGGAATTTAAAGCACATTTCCGTTTCCGAGTGGGCAGTTTGCTCACAGCTCCTCCACTGATTATTGACACCTGCCTGAGCAGTGGCACCGTACAAAGCCAGCGCCACTACGAAAAAGGTCAAGCCCTTAGAGCAGATGGCAGCGCCGTTCTTGTTGGATTGGCCACTGTTAAACCGAGTGGAGCTACTTGGTTAGATCATTTTCTAGGATTACCAAATGAAGCATTAGCAGTTCTACGCTGTGAATTGCAAAGTTAATTAAGCATCAAGAATAAAGTTCCTATTTTAATATACCATTTTCTATAGTTTCCATCCTCCCTGAAGCAAAAAGCCTAAGCAATTCAATATCAATCATACGCGTAAGCTTACTATTCTTAGGGAGTACAAATCCGTAGGTAGTTAATGATAGAGGGAATGGTGCTATTGAAAGCGTTTTGTCTGGGTTATGTTTCAAATAATAGTTTAATGCTGGGGTGTCGAATATCATTCCCGAGGCATCACCCTGCTTAACTAGATTTGCAGCATCTCCAAGCGTTGGCGCTGGCAACGACCTAGCACCATAACGCCTTGCTAGAAATTCACTTGAGGTGCCTGAAACTACGGCCATCAACTTGCCATCCAAATGCGCTGGCTTCGTGATACCAGATGATTGAGATTTAGAGAGAGAGATCGTAAATGCCGATGCCAATCCTGCTGTAATTGTTGAAACAGTAACTAAAGAAATTACCATCCATGCACCTGCTATAGCACGTCCTGCTTGGGTCAAAGGTGCTCGATCTCCATAGCCAACTGTTGTAAGCGTTACTAATGCAAACCAAGTTCCATTCGCCACGCCCTTAAGGTATTGCCGAGGGAAATGATCGGGATTATGTCGCCGCTCTACAAGCCAAATCAAATTGCCAACGGCAAAAATAGAAATCAACAAAAAAGCCAATGAAGACAATGCCGCCAGTCCAAAAAGAGGCTTGATACGCGTCCAAAGTTGAGGTGGTTCCGTAGGCAGCAATAAACCCTGCTCTGCAAAAAAATAAGGCTGAGTAAATACAATCTCACTATTGGCCATCCGATCCGGTGTAATGCTGATGGGGCCGATAGCCAAATCCAGCCTTCCATTCGCGACAGCTTTTACATTCAAGTCTGTGTTGGGTTGAAGAATGAATCTGTAATCGAGTTCTCTCGCCGCCGCAATCTGACGCCAAACCTCAACACTTATACCCTCATAAAGCTCACCGTTCTTCTCTACAAACGGCGGCGAGCCACTCACTCCAACCCTTAAAACCCTTGCCTGGGCAAGAGAAGGTATAGCCATAACCAACAAGGCAGCTGTTATGAACCTTTTTTTTATATCCATACCTGTAAATAATCTCCGTAGCAAAATTTGCAAAGCCAACCTCAGCCAAGGCTGCCACAGGTATAGGCAAAGGTGTTGGCAAAATCCTGTTTTGCTCAAGGTCAAGATCTAGTGACCTTCCGCTTCCAGGCTGTAATAGAGGCCAATCTCACCTAGGAGAGACTTAAGCAGATACCACTAAGACAAAAAGTAGTGCAATGGCCGTGTAGGAAGTAAGCCTTGATAGACGCAAGAAATTTAAACCTATTTCTGCTCTAGGCGACGCACTATCAAAAACATTGCCACAACAGATCCGACGAGGGTACTAACCAATAGAACAGTCATCTAAGCGAAATGAATCAAAGGGTCCTCCAAAGGTTCGCATCAAAAACCTACAAGAAGGTATTTGCTGTCTCCATTTGCAATGGCCTAAAAACTCTCAAACCATACCCAAGCCTACTAAATACCAATGGACTCTCTAAGCAAGAATGCCTTTAGCAAAACACGTAGATCAGAAATATTAATCAATTCCAACGACATGCAAAAGGGTTAAATCCTGATTACCAGTTAAACAAAACTTATAAGAATATGAATAAACAAGGTATGCAGAGATTTAAGCTCATGCGCGAGCGATAGAAATAAGTTTGCGAATCGCTCAGAATTCAGTCATGGCAAGCATATTAAGCTAAAAGAAGTTGTCCTTTTTTGCATTGAACAGGCTTGTATTCAATGGCGAGATATATGGTTCAAGATTTATAAAGGGCTGTTAAACAGAGGTTAATTTGACCCAGGTGGTTGACGAGAGGGCATGTTTGCAGTGAACTTTAGCGGAATTTGCTGGTAGCTAAGGCAGCCATCCCTTCTTGCACCAAACCGCTACGGCTACATCCAAAGCAAAGACAGCTTCTCTGAGACAGCCTGGCAGTAAAGCTTCCCCGCCAAGGCGGCGGAGACGGCGGAGGCGGGCAAAGCCGAAGCGATCTTTGCTATCTAAAAGATTGTTAGTGATGGCTCTGCCAATCACAGTGTTTGCTGGGCTTGTGGCTCTAGCACCGGAAACCCCCCAACGCATAAGACCTATTCAAAGTGGCGCAGATGACTCAAGAGCAGAGTTACCTTCGCCATTCCGCTATATACCCAACGACGAGGTCTACGCGCTCGATTTCGATCCACGAAGCGTAAAATTCGGTCTTCTTGAAGGCTGGGACAGAGAACAAGAGGCCTTCCAGGACAGCGCTGCACTGGCATATGTCTCCGGACCAATGTATGAGCGTCATGTAGACGATGGCAGCAAAGAGGTCACCGTTCCACTTGGTGACCTCAAACTTGGTCAACTTGTATGGCGTGGCCGCAACCGCAGCGCCTCCATCCAACGCGCTTATCTGGGCATTCGCCACAACGGCAGCGTGGACTTCAGCTATGGAGAACTAACGCCCGAACGTGCCTCCAATTACGACACCTTTATCGGTGGTCTACACAGCATCTACAACGATCTAGAAGCACCCCCTGCGAGCTACAAAGGGGCTTACAGCATCAGCATGGGCCAGCGGATCCGCTACTACCTTCCCCGCATCAGGATGATCATGGGCCTAAGAGAAGACGGCCGCGTTGAGGTGCTTATGAGCCGCGACGGGTTAACTCTCGAACAAAGTAAGCATCTAGCCCGCAGTCGTGGTCTTGTGGCTGCCTACATGCCAGACCATGCCTCCAAAAGTCGCTTCATCATTCCTGGAACTAAAGGTTTTACAGAAGAAGATGCCAACTGGATTAGCGGTGGGGCAACCAGCTTCGTGCATGTTCCCTACATGTTGAGACTGAGTGAACGCCGCTTGCCGCTAAAGGGCAATCTGATGACCTCATTAACCCCAAGGATTAGCGGGGCTGAAGACTGCAATGGAGCTATTGATTGTGGACAGCAACTAGGGGGAAGACTGTTCGACCGTGCCCTGGCCGGACTAAATCGTTTGATTGAGCAAGGTGTGGAGCCCATTGCCAGATTGATCTGGGCTCCAACACCCAGCAACCTCAGCCCAACTGAGAGCCAAAGCACCTATCAAGCTCGCAACAGTGATCGAGCTCCGCTACGGGAACCGCCAATCACATCTGATCCTCTTGTACTACTTGAGCAGTCAGGAACCTTTGGCTCACCGACAAACCTTGAAGAGGAAGTTCCATCAAAACAGGAACTTGAAGCAGGCCATACTCTGCCCCCTGACCTGCCTCCGCCTCTGATGCTCCGTGAAGGGGAGACACTCCCTGTGGACCCCAAAGCCAACCCTAAGGATGATGCTATAGATCAAAAGCTGACTGAGCTGGACTCACCCCGACTTATCGGTGCACCACCGCCACCAGTTTTGCCACCACCACCATTGTCGATATCTGATGCGGAGCAAATCAACTAAGGGCTAAAAACTCGTTGAATTTCAGCCCTTATGCACTCAACTTGATTCCGTCTTAACTGAATCAAGTTGAGCTCGTTAAACATGAGGCAAATAAAAAGAAACTAACCACCATGCCTTGCTAATGCCCTAACTACATCACCCCGAGTAATTACCCCAACTGGTTTGCGCTGCTCATCAATAACAAAAATCCTTTGGGTGCTGCGATCGTGAAGCATGGCGGCGGCCCTTGCAAGTGGCAATGTCTCCTTACAGCTATGAGTTTCACTGCGCATTAGATCGTTGACGCTCGTTCCTAGAACCTGATGAACCTGCTTGTCCCAGTTCAGGGGGTTACGCAAATAAATCACGCTATCTAGCAGCAAAACGTATGGTCCTGCATCAACACCGCTTTCACGCACCATCAGATCTTGTTCAGTGAGTTCCCCAACCAGCTGACCTTCATCGTTAACTACTGGCAGGCCACTGATGTGTTGATCAGTGAGCAATTGAACAGCCTCCTGCAATGACGTTGCAGGCAGGACAGTGATCACAGGCTTGGACATGACATCTTTAACCGTCTGCTGGAGCACCATGAATCACACGCAAGTTCTTCCATTCTGATCCTGTGATCGCACAATCCCGCCAAAGAGCTCAATCATCACTGAGGAACTTTGCTGATGCACTAACAATTGGACGTGCTGTGGCTGGCTTGCCGCTGATGCTGGCCTTACAGGTGGGATGGCTCTCCCTAGCTTGGCTGCTATTGCTGCTAGCGGCACTAAGCGATGTAGTCGATGGTTGGCTGGCGAGGCGAGCTGGAGGGGGCAGCAGTTGGGGAGCTCGTCTTGATCCCCTCGCCGACAAACTTTTGCTTGCAGCACCGATTATCTGGCTAGCTAGCACAAATGTCTTACCGCTCTGGTCGATCTGGCTCCTACTAGCTAGAGAATTACTTGTTTCTGGATGGCGTGCTCAGGCCTCATCAGGAGGCCCTGCATCTTGGGGGGGCAAAGCAAAAACGATCCTGCAATTCCTCAGCGTGCTGCTCTTGCTATGGCCACCAAGCTGGGGAAGTACCAACCTGTGCCATCAACTGCAGCAAATGGGCTGGTGGCTGTTCTGGCCATCGCTGATCCTGGCCCTTAGCTCCGCTGTGGCATACATCAAACCCCGATCAGAGCCTTATCCCCACTGAAATCCGGTTCAGCCGTTGGCTTGATGAGGTAATCGTTGCTGTAGCTATCCATCAAACCTGTCTCGAGGTCAAAGCGAGGCTGCCAGGCCAACTCTCGTTGCACCCTTGTGATGTCGGTGAAGAAATGACTAAGCCTCAACGGGAAGGCTTTACGAGCTTTGGGATCAAGGGCAGAAATATCAAAAGAACAAAGCTCAACCGATTGCGGATCCCTGCCACAAGCTCTAGCAGCGGAGCTGATGAGCCCTTTAAACGTGATGCCTAGCTTGCCGGAACAGTTGTAAATCCGATTTGTTGCTGTTTCAACTTCCAGTGAACGAGTCATCGCTTCTGCGAGGTCAACCACATGACCCAACTGGGTAATGGTGGTGCCATCTCCGGGTATGGGAATCGGCCGATCATGAACGATACGATCGAAAAACCACCTTTCGATCGGGTTGTAGTTGCCGGGACCATAAATATATGTAGGTCGAAAACTGGTAAAGGGAATTCCCTGCTGACTTAACCAAGATTCAGTCTGAGCCTTGCCTAAATGACGACTGGCCGGATCAATAGAACTCTCCTCATCTAGAGGCCATTGCTCGCTAGCGGCATAAACACCAGCGGAACTTACGTATACGAATCGGTGATTCGGTGCACCCGTATGAGTAATCAGCTGCTGTGTGTCCTCAAGCTTGCGGCCGGAGCTATCGACAATGACATCGAAACTACGGCCATGAAGTGAATTCATCCCTTCTGATGTGGTGCGATCTCCAATGAGATGCTCCACACCATCAGGTGCGGCGAGGAAACCACGCGTGAACAAAGTGAGTGCATGACCCTGGGCCTGAAGGCGAGCAACCAGGGGTTTCCCGACAAATCGGGTTCCACCCATTATCAAAATCTTCAAAACGCATAACAACCAATCGGGCCTATTGAAGCGCGATCAATCGGCAACTGAAGGCCCCTTTACCCTTCAGGATGGACGACTTCGGAAACGTTCCAGCCATCTATGGAAATCATCCCGGCAATAGACCTACTGAACGGAACATGCGTGCGACTGCACCAAGGGGACTACGAGAAGGTGACTCGCTTCAACGAAGACCCTGTCGCTCAGGCCCTTGACTGGCAACAACAAGGTGCCTCTCGCTTACATCTAGTAGATCTCGATGGTGCCAAATCTGGTGAACCGGTTAACGATTCAAGCGTTCGAGCAATCACTGCTGCCCTGAATATCCCTGTGCAGTTAGGTGGTGGTGTGCGCACCCTAGAACGAGCTGAAGAACTACTCGACTTTGGTCTTGAGCGAGTAATCCTCGGGACCGTAGCGATCGAACAGCCTCAACTAGTAAGGCAACTGGCCCAAAAGAATCCCGGCCGAGTCGTCGTCGGAATCGATGCCAAAAACGGCAAAGTGGCTACGCGAGGTTGGACAAGCCAAAGCGATAGATATGCCACAGATCTAGCGGAAGAATTCAATCATGCAGGCATAGCCGCAATCATTAGTACAGACATTGCAACCGACGGCACCCTGGAAGGGCCGAACCTAGAGGCCCTGCGCACGATGGCCAACGCCAGCAAGGTTCCTGTAATCGCTTCAGGGGGAGTGGGTTGCATGGCAGATCTACTCAGCCTGCTAAGTCTTGAACCGTATGGAGTAACAGGTGTAATCGTTGGCAGAGCTCTCTACGACGGAGCAGTTGATCTAAGAGAAGCAACACAAGCCATTGGCGATGGACGACTTCAAGACCCTCCAAGCAACAAAACACTCCTAGCGTGAGCAATTAGAGGTGTATGCCGAGCCTGCTTTTGTTAGAGCCGTAAATTGAAGTCATTGCCACCTCAGTTGTGACGAACACCGCTCCCAATATCAGCGGCTCAAGTGGTGAACGCGATAGCGATGGAGTGCATGGAGCCTTCGAACGCTGCCGAAGGCTTGGAATGCGTTTAAGCCGCCAAAGACGCATGGTGCTTGACCTCCTCTGGTCAGAAGCCACTCATCTCAGTGCCCGCGATATCTTTCAGAAACTCAATGCCTCTGGTCGAACCATTGGTCACACTTCCATCTATCAAAACTTGGAGGCACTTCAATCAGCTGGCGTGATCGAATGTCTCGACCGCGCAAACGGTCGCCTCTATAGCTACAGAAGCGATCCACACAGCCACCTAACCTGTCTTGAAACTGGCAAAATCACAGACCTAGACGTAGAGCTACCTGAAGATCTGCTCTCTCAAATTGAGGCCACCACTGGCTATTGCATTAAGTCCTACACACTGCAATTAAGCGGTGAGCCAACAATTAATAACAAGCACTAAAAACATAAGCAGCGAACTGGACTGGAGTATTGGCTTATCACTCGTTACCTTGAGCAGATAAGCCTTATGCATAAGAGAATTTGGCGGACAGCAAATCAACCCAGATCCTGCTGCTGGCCCCCGATCTACTCGGTGAATCCTTAGCGCTGCAGCTCACAAATGCAGAGCCAAATCTTGAGGTGATGCTTAGTAGTGACCAATTGAACCGTCACCCAGCCCTAGTTATCTGGTCTCTAGAGAGTCTTGAAGCTATAGGTACGTTGCAGCTTGAACTAAAGCGACTTCAAGAGAATTGGCAGCCTGCTCCAGTAATGCTTTTACTTCCTGCCCAGCTTCGCCTCAATGCAAGCGAGCTGCTAACCCTCGATTGTCCCGGCCTGCTTCAAGACCCCGATCTGGTCACATTGCGAGAAGCCATCACAACTCTTTGTGGAGGTGGCAGAGTTGTCAGATTAAATACAGCCCCTACATCTCAGAGCACTATTCCCCAGGCCACTATGGGTTTGGGACAATGGTTATTGGTAAGTGGTCTACAACAGATAGACAATGACCTGAGATTGATCGAGGCAATACTCAACCCACCACCACAAAATGAGCTATTGCGTTTGTTGATAGAAGGGCGACAGCGAGAACTCCACAGCGCAAGAAATCTATTGTTCTGGATGTGGGGTCCGCTGCAAATGGGATTTGATGGAGCTTTCCCTGGTAAATATCCAGCAACGACAGAAAACTTAAATCCAAGCTTCTCAAGACGGATCTCATCAGAAAGCACTGGAACCTTGATCTGCCTGCGAGAGCGAAACGCCGCAGCGGTATGGGATGCCATCCGCGAGCGTCTCAGCGAGGCCGTAGAGGGTGGCTTGAAAAATGCTACCGGTGGCCTCCTAGCAATAGAAGGCCTTAACCCCGAGAGGCGTCGTGATCTTCTGCTTTCACTTTTGAACCAATTAGATCAAGTAATGCAACGGCTACGCCAAGCCAACAGCTCTGATCCACCACTAATTGACTCCTGGCAAGCACTTGAATCTGAACTACGTGAGCAAGCCCTGCGAACCATGGCTGGCAACTACGTGAGAATGCCAAGAAACGGTGAACTCACTCTTGTAGCGGACCACCTGCTTGCCACTGCAGACCTGCACGGAACAGATCAAGAGTTGCCCGATCCTCAACGCATGCTCGCGCCGTTACTTTTTGATAGGCCGGTGCTTGTTGAAGGTCAGCTACTGCCGGCTGATGCCCCACGTGCATTACTGGAACTAGAAACACTAGTAAGTAACTGGCTGGTAAGAACCGCTGAGCTGATAAGCGCCGAAGTCCTCGAAGCCTGCGCGGAATGGCCAGAATTACGCAGATTCCTACTTAACCAGCACTTGATCTCCACCAGAGAACTTGAGCGACTGCGTAATCAACTAAATAGTCAGGCGCGCTGGCAAAACTGGATAGAACGACCAATACAGCTCTACGAAAGCAAGCGACTCATCTATAGCCTGCGAGGCGGCAGTATCAAGCCAATGCTGCTCACCGAACCCCGCGACGAGGAACTTGGCCAGCTTGGTTGGTTGCAACAACAAGTGGCTCTTTTGTTAGAAGCCCGCGATGCTCTGGCACCCTCAATGCAGGCCCTGATAAAACGCATCGGCGACCTCATGGTAGTTGTACTTACTCAGGTATTAGGCCGTGCCATAGGTCTAGTCGGACGTGGCATCGCGCAGGGGATGGGTCGCAGCCTTAGAGGTGGCTAGTCCCTGCAACCTCGAGTCCATCAACCCCCAAAATAAGCATTAAATTTCTCCGCGAACTACCCATGACCCATCTGCTCAAAGCCCTCTTGAGCTTGGGTCTGACCATTCTTCTGATGGTTACCCCAGCCAATGCCACCCGTGATGACGACACTTATGACGGCAACATCTTTCCTATCTATGCAGGCAACGGTTCATTGGGTTACGGGCAAGGCCCCAGTCTCTCCGAAGCCCTTAGACAGAAGCGAACAAGCGTAATCGCCTTCTACCTCGATGACAGCGCCATAAGCAAGGCCTATTCGCCAGTGATATCTGCAATTCAATTGATCTGGGGAAATGCTATTGATCTAATCCCCATCACCACAGACGAAATTCAAGGAAGACCTAACAACGATCCCCAAAAGGTTGCCTATTACTGGCATGGACATATCCCTCAAGTTGTGGTGATAGATGGTCAAGGCAAAATCCTGCTCGATCAAGAGGGCCAAGTATCACTCGATGAAATCAATGATGTGATCAGTGCTGAAACAGGCATCAGCAAACCAACTGATTCTCTCAAAATCGACAGTTTCAATGAATACAACAGCTTTATGGTCAAAGAATGAGCTGCTAAGGCGCAGGCATGGCCCCACTCACGCTTTACGCTGCGCGCCAGGTTCCCCGGTCCAGAGGCCGGCTGCTCTAAATGCCTAGCCTCCTGCTTGAGCTCTTACTAATAGTGGGGGTTGGCGTGACCTTGCTCGAATTGCGTCATCGCCTGAGGCCCTCTTCCCCTCTACGACTGAAGGCTCTTGATTACAAAGTCAAGCAAAGCAAATCAGCTCTGGACATAGAGCTCTGGCTGGAAATCAGCAACCCACACCCACGAATGGAAGTGATGGTTCCTGAACTGAAAATCGAGCCTGTGTTGCTTGGCAAAGATGATCTAAGCCAACTCAACGTAAGCACAAAGATCACCCCACATCATCCAGATGAATCCGCGGAACCTTGTTCTCAGAGCGAAAACTCTCGCAAAGATGGTTACTGGACTGCATATATCGTCAAAGGTCACAAGAGCACAAGAGTGCAAGTAACTGTGCAGCTGCAGAGCAACGAAAGCATAGATATACAGACCACTACAGACAGTATTTGGGTTGACGTGCACTGGGTGAACTACGGACCCTTTGGTCGGCTGAAATGTCGTCAGGGTGTTCTCGTACCAATGCGTCGCCCTGAACCCCTCATTGCTTCTCAAGTGAGCTTTCACTCAGGAGATGGCTGTGAAGTATTACCGATAAAAACCCATTTACTTGGCACCCTCGATAACACCGTTGATGTCTTAAGTCACTACGCCAAAGCGCATCTACGTCCTGGAGATGTACTCACCATCGGGGAAACACCAGTAGCGGTGATGCAAGGGCGCTATCTCCACCCCAGCACAGTGGTGCCTGGATGGCTCGCACGGCTCCTATGCCGTGCATTCCATCCCACCAGCAGTCTTGCTACAGCTTGTGGACTACAGACACTGATCGACCTGGTAGGGCCTACTCGGGTACTGATTGCCTGGACAGCTGGTTTGGCCCTGAAGGTAGTGGGTATCAATGGTGGCTTTTACCGACTCGCCGGGGAACAGGCTCGCTTAATTGATGACATCACAGGCACAACACCTCCCTACGACCAAACAATCGTGCTTGGCCCCCTCAACCCAACAAAGATCTGCGAACAAGCCGCCGCTGAACTAGGAGTGAGTGTGGCAATAGTCGATGTCAATGATCTCGGCCGTGTGAAGGTTCTGGCTTCTAGTCATGGTTGTGATGAAGCCCTTCTCAAGAGAGCTCTGCGTCCGAATCCAGCCGGTAATGCCAATGAGCGAACACCACTGGTATTGGTGCGACCCAATTGACCTAGCTGGAATACACGATCAAGCTAGATAAGATCTAAACGAAGGGTTGTGATCGAGACGTGATCGAGGCATCCAACAGCCGCCTTCGCGTGGAACCGCTAAAAGCGAGCCACTTACCCCTGCTCAATGCCAGCGAAAACACAGGGCGTGTTCTCTGGCTAGAGAGCATGCTTTGGCGTGGTTGGCTGGCGAATGCTGAGCAGTATCTACCAAGCTTGTTACCAGCAAGACAACCAAGCTGCCTAGTTGCATTTGAACAAAAAAAACCCGTCGGTTTCATCGTGTTTCGTCCCTACAACCGCCGTGGTACCTGCTGGTCAGTGAGCTTGCCGGAACTTCTAAATGAGCCCCAATACTTCAGTACGCGATGCGTACGTCATGACCTACTGAAAATCGCCATCCAAAATGGCAGTAAGAGAGCCCAGGGCTGGATATTGCGCTGCCCAGCTAATGACACTGATCAACTAGCAATCACCCGTGAGCTCGGCTTTCAACCTCTCAAACTCTTCCAGGGCTGGAATCCTCCCTCTCAGGGAACCGAATTGACGCCCAACTGGCCCATTGACCTTAGTTGGCACAAGCTAAATCGAAGAACAGCCGCATTACTCTGGCCGCTTGAAAATGCAGGTGGTTCAAGCCATCTCCGTCAAATCGTTGATCGACGATGGAACGATCTCCTAGATCAAAACCAGACAGGCAGTGGCGTTCTGCTCACCAAAGGTGGCGCAACAATCACTGCCATTGCAGCCCTGGTGAACCACCCTGGATCAGGATCAAAGCAAGTTGTCGAGCTAATACGTGACCTCTGCTGGGATCCTCGGCTCACTGCGGCGCTACCCAAAGTTCTTGCCGAGCTCACTAGTAATTCCAAAGGGCTGCGACTGATTACTGCCAGTGAAGATGAACCGCTCAATAATCTGCTCGAACAGCTGAAATGGCAGCGCAGTAACGAAGAGCTACTACTCGGTCGCAGCCTCTGGCGTCGCCAAACAAGCAACCAGCTAATTCCAGGAACACGACCACTGGAATCAATGCTGGGGCGGCTGCAACCCCAGCAACCGCCACTGCCCACACCAAGCCTGGGGCGGCATTAATGGCGGCTTCACAACCCAGACCCCGATCCATCCTCAGTCTGGATGTGGGTAGAAAACGCATCGGCCTAGCAGGCTGCGATCCACTTGGCATCACGGTAAGTCCGCTACCAGCACTGCAAAGAGGGGATTTCAATCGAGATATAGAGACACTTCATAAACACTGCAAAAGCCGCAGAGTGGAAGGTCTAGTAGTGGGGTTGCCACTCGATTCAAAAGGCTTGCCCACAGAACAAGCACGCCACTGTGAACGTTACGGCCAACGCATTGCAAAGGCTCTTCAGCTACCCCTGGCCTGGGTGAATGAACACAGCAGCAGCTGGTCTGCAGCTGAACGCCATAACCTCCAAGGAGATCGCAGCGGCAAACTTGATAGTGAAGCCGCCGCCTTGCTACTCGTACAGTGGTTACGAGAAGGTCCCGAGCTAAAACCGGTCAACATGGCGACCCCTCAGGGAAGCAAGTTGAACAGCAATAGTGGATCCTGATTCAATCAACCTCAGCTTCAATGACTGCCCCTGGTCCAAACATCAATGGCGAGGTGCCAACAGTCCTCGTAAGAGATAAAGCGGGGCGTGATCTGCTCTGTTTTCTCGAGCAACTCATTCCGCTTGATGACAAGGACTACGCCCTACTCACTCCGGTCGACACTCCCGTCTCTCTGTTCCGTCTGATTGAAGGCAACGATCCTGAACTGATCGAAACCATTTCCAGCAATGAACCGATACTTTCGGTGGCTGATGTCGTGTTGCAAGAACACGACCTCACTCTTGTTCGCTCAGCAGTCACTCTCACAGTGAATGGAGAACTAGACGAACCCGATCTAGACGAACTGGAAGAGGAAGATGAAGCCGATGACGACTCTGAAACATTCGAACTTCTTGTTACTTTTATGGTTCAAGAGCAGGAATACGGCCTGTACATCCCTTTAGATCCTTTCTTCGTGGTAGCACGCATGACAGATGGGCAAGCCATCCTGATAGAAGGAGAGGAATTCGACAAAATTCAACCACTAATTGAAGTCGAACTCGAAGATAGGGAGCTATAGATCTAATGTCCCAGCACTGGCTTAAGCCCAACTGGGATCCAGGCTTGACCTTGCCCCATCTTCCAATCCAACACTTATTGGATCAAGGCATGCAAGCCCTAGTACTAGATGTTGATCGCACCTTATTACCAGGGCATGAAGTAGAACTACCAGTACCAGTTAAGGCCTGGATAAAAGAAGCGCAACACCATCTATTGCTTCACCTATTCAGCAACAACCCCTCTAGAAAACGTATCGGTGCAGTAGCAACACAACTGGACCTCCCCTTTACTTGCAGTGCAGCTAAACCTCGCAGAGTCCGACTTCGCAAGGTAATGAAACAGTTGCAATTTGAACCAAGTGAAGTCGCGATAGTTGGTGATCGAATCTTCACTGATGTGCTTGCCGGCAACCGTCTTGGTCTCTACACAGTTTTGGTTAGACCACTGCGTGCTGATGGCTCACCCTGCAACAACAACCGAGTTCAACTTCTAGAACAAAAACTCGCAGGATGGCTAGGGGCACAGCAGAAATGAACTTATGGGTAATCAAAGTCGGAACAAGCCTTCTAAGAGGCAATGAGCAGAAATCCACCGCTGAAGTAATTGAGAGTTACAGCGCCTGCCTTTCCGAGAGCATCAACAGGGGAGACCGTGTTCTTCTTGTAACCAGTGGCGCCGTTGGCCTGGGTTGCAATCGATTAGGACTAAGACAGCGCCCCCTCGACGTTGTTTCTCTGCAGGCGGCAGCGGCTATCGGCCAAGGTCAGCTAATGGCTCTCTACGAAGCTTCTATGAGCCGACGTGGCATCGCCGTAGCTCAGGTTTTGCTAACCCGCTCCGACCTTGGATCTAGACACCGCTACCGCAATGCTTCTAGGACCCTGCAACAGCTACTTGACTGGGGAGTCCTGCCTGTAGTGAATGAAAACGACACCCTCTCGCCAGAGGAATTACGTTACGGAGACAACGACACACTTTCAGCACTAGTTGCAACTGCTGTGGGTGCTGACCAGCTGATCATGCTCACTGATGTAGATCAGCTTTATTCAAGTGACCCACGCATTGATTCCACAGCCGAGCCGATTACAGATGTTTACCATCCACGAGAACTAACAGCTCTTGAAAATGCAGCTGGAGATGGGGGTCAATGGGGAACCGGTGGGATGACCACAAAACTTGCTGCAGCCCGTATCGCCACGGCTAGCGGCATCAAAGTGCACTTAGCTGATGGCAGAAATCCTCAAGTACTGGACGGGTTGTTGCAAGGCGTCCGTAGCGGAACAGTCTTTCATCCTCATCCCCAACCACTTGGAAATCGCAAGAGCTGGTTAGCTCATGCTCTAAGGCCCTTAGGAACTCTCAAGCTTGATAATGGCGCGTGCGATGCCCTTCAGCACCGTGGGGCCTCCCTACTACTAGTTGGCATAAAGGCAGTAGAGGGGAGCTTTGAAGCCAACCAACCGGTAAGACTTATTAGTCAAGAAGGAAACGAACTAGCCCGAGGTTTAAGTTCCTTCAGTAGCAAAGAGCTCCTCGATGCCATTGAGACACCGATTAGCACAAATCGCTCACCAGTAGTGGTGCATCGAGATGTACTAGTTCTCTGCAACGAGTGACTTAAGCGAACAAAACAACTCAACGCACCTACGATCCGCCGAAAGTCTTTTTGATATGTATTTCAGCCAGTTAATCGCCGCCCTCGAAATAGGAAACGCTGGCCTGCAAAATCACCATTTGGCTGGAGATCCCGAACTCCGTGGCGGAGCTTCACTAGAGCAAGCAGAGCCTGACCAATTCAGCTTTCTGGAAAAGGGCAATGCACTAACAACAGAGCTAAGCCGAAGCAATGTTGGTGCTGTATTACTTCCACCCCAAGATGATCTAAGGGCAATTGCTGAGCAAAGAGGATTGGCCTGGGCAGTGTTGCAAGATCCTCGCCTTGCATTCGCTGAAGCCCTAGAACATTTGCATCCACGCTCACGTCCCAAAACAGGTATTCACCCAACAGCTGTAATCGGGGATCAAGTTGACCTAGGCGAAGGAATCTCGATTGGTGCTCATGTCTTTATTGGAAATGGCAGCCAAATCGGTGCCAATAGCGTTATCCATCCAGGAGTTGTGATTTACGAAGACGTTGTGATCGGTGAAGCAAATGAACTGCATGCAAATGCAGTACTACATCCTGGTTCCAGACTTGGTTTGCACTGCGTTGTGCACTCGAATGCAGTTGTTGGCTCAGAAGGATTCGGCTTTGTACCGACCGCCAACGGGTGGCGCAAAATGCCTCAAACCGGTCTTGTAATTCTTGAAGAAGATGTGGAAGTGGGCTGCGGCTCGACAATCGATCGCCCATCTGTTGGCGTAACCCGCATCGGTGCTGGCACCAAAATCGACAATCTTGTGCAAGTTGGCCATGGGGTAACAACCGGCAAGAACTGTGCTCTGGCCTCACAGGTGGGAATTGCCGGCGGTGCCCGCCTCGGTGATGGCGTAATCCTGGCCGGTCAGGTTGGAGTAGCCAATAGGGCAGTAATTGGAGATCGCGCAATTGCGAGCTCGAAGAGCGGCATTCATGGCGAAATTGAAGCTGGGGCGGTCGTAAGTGGCTATCCCGCAATTTCCAATCGCCTCTGGTTGCGTTGCTCTGCCGCCTTTAACAAATTGCCTGAAATGGCCAAAACTCTGCGAAAACTCAACCGGGAGACATCTAGCTAATCTCACAGACGGCACAAGCCATTTTGGAGTAACTCATGCGCCAGCACCGCATTATTTTGCTGCCTGGTGATGGCATTGGTCCTGAAATAACGGCAGTAGCAAGACGATTACTTGATCAGGTATCAAATCAGCACGGTTTCCAGCTCAACTTTGAAAAGCACCCCATCGGTGGTGCTGCTATAGACGCCAGTGGATCGCCACTGCCAGAAAGCACCCTGAGGGCTTGTCGTTCCAGTGATGGGGTTCTGCTGGCTGCGATCGGCAGCCCCCGCTTTGATGCACTGCCCAGGGAAGAACGTCCAGAGACAGGTCTACTGGGCTTGCGCGCGGGTATGAAACTATTCGCGAACCTCAGACCAGTAACAATCCTGCCAGCTCTAATTGATGCCAGCAGCTTGAAAGCAAATGTGATCGAAGGAGTCGATCTGATGGTTGTGCGAGAGCTGACCGGCGGTATCTATTTCGGCCAACCAAAAGGACGTGTTGAGGCAGATGGGGATGAGCGTGCCTTCAACACGATGACCTACTCCAAAAGCGAAATAGACCGAATCGCCAAGGTCGCTTTCGAGCTCGCTGGCGAACGCAGCGGAAAGCTTTGTTCAGTAGACAAGGCAAATGTGCTTGATGTGAGTCAACTCTGGCGTGATCGGGTTGATGCTTTAGCTGAAAGTTATGAGGATGTACAAGTCAGCCACATGTATGTGGACAATGCCGCCATGCAATTGGTTCGCAACCCAAGCCAGTTCGATGTGCTTCTCACCGGCAACCTATTCGGAGACATACTCAGTGACGAAGCTGCCATGCTCACAGGCTCGATTGGCATGCTGCCCTCCGCCTCCCTTGGTAGTGAAGGTCCTGGTCTCTTCGAACCAGTGCATGGCTCCGCCCCTGATATCGCAGGCCAGGACTTAGCAAATCCAATGGCAATGGTTCTTTCAGCAGCAATGATGCTGAGAATCGGCCTGAAAGAAGCCGAAGCCGCTAAAGCACTAGAGCGATCTGTAGACCGTGTTTTAAAGGCTGGCTTCCGTACAGGTGATCTAATCAGCGAGGGCTGTACCCAACTGGGATGCGAGGCGATGGGGGAACAGTTATTGCAAGCGCTGTAAGAGATCTAAAACCCTGTACACCAAGACCCGATGTTGCCAATATCACGAATTTGCCGGGCGACCTGCCAAAATCTCTAGGCCTGTCCTGCCTGCGTAGATGTCGAAGCGTCACCCGGTTGTCGCCGTTACAGGTTCCTCTGGAGCCGGAACCAGCACCGTAAAGCGGGCCTTCGAGCACATCTTTGCCCGAGAGAGCATCACCCCCGCTGTAGTGGAGGGGGATAGCTATCACCGCTTCGAGCGGACAGCCATGAAGGAAGCTATGGCTGAAGCCTTAGCTAAGGGAGAAAACTTCTCTCACTTCGGTCCAGAAGCAAATCTCTTCGACAAGTTAGAAGAACTCTTCCGCACCTATAGCGAAACAGGTGGTGGCCAGAAGCGTTACTACCTGCACAGCACTGAAGAGGCAGCAGAACATAACAGCCGCTTAGGCACCAAACTTGAGCCCGGCCAGTTCACCCCCTGGGAAGACATCCCTGTCGGTACTGACGTTCTCTTCTACGAAGGCCTGCATGGTGGCGTTGTAGGTGATAACTACGACGTAGCCACTTTCGCCGATCTACTGGTTGGTGTAGTCCCGATCACAAACCTTGAGTGGATTCAAAAGATCCACCGTGACAATGCAGAACGAGGTTATTCCGCAGAAGCGATTGTCGATACCATCCTGCGCCGTATGCCGGATTACATCAATCACATCTGTCCCCAGTTCAGCCGCACAGACATTAACTTCCAGAGAGTCCCCACAGTGGACACCTCAAATCCATTCATTTGTAGGAACATTCCAACACCTGATGAGAGCTTTGTGATCATTCACTTCCGTAAAGGCGCTCGCGAAAAATGGGGGATTGATTTCGGTGACTTACTTAATATGATCAATGACTCATTCATGTCAAGTCCAACAAGCATCGTGGTGAATGGAGGCAAAATGAGTTTTGCGATGGAATTAATTCTCGCCCCAATCATTCATCGGCTAATCGAAGAAAAACACAAGCTATCCTGAACAAAATCAGATAGAACTCTCAACTACAACTATGATGGGATTATCTGAGCAATCAGTTAATCCCATTCCTATTTCTCCTCCATCATTTTCAATCTCAAAAGCCGCCGCTAGATCAGTAGAGGCAGTGCGATGGGATCGAATCAACAGCCGAGAAGTAATTGAGAAAGCTCGGAAGATTTATTTCAATTATCTCTCCAACAGCATCAGCGGCCCGGAACCCATTGGCGTTGTGCTGAGTCAAAAAAACGGTAAAGGGCGTGTGGTCTTTGATCTACCTGCCCTGCTTCCTAATGAGCACTACCTAAAACTTGAATTACTACGGTCACGGCTGACCCGTTCCCGCCTAACTCAGAAAAGGAATCCTGGAATAGATTTACCGAGCTAATGCAACTGATCTATCTAGCGATCATCGGAGCATGCATTGGCAGTTTTATCAATGTGGTGGCCTTGCGGTTACCGAGAAAGGAATCGTTGATCTGGCCAGGCAGTCATTGCAGATCTTGCGGCAGTGATGTGCGTTGGTACGACAACGTGCCTGTAGTGGCATGGCTTCAACTAGGTGGTCGATGCCGTGATTGCAAGGCCTCAATTCCATTGCGTTATCCAGCTGTAGAGGTTCTTAGCGCTGGGCTTTGGGTATCGGCTGCCATGGCAGCCCCCACAAGCCTTGGCCTGGTGCCTTCATTGTTCAAACTTTGGGCTGGCGTAGTGCTCGTGAGTTTGCTTTTACCACTAGTGCTTATAGACCTTGACCACATGTGGCTGCCAGAACCGTTATGCCGGTTAGGTCTGTTGCTGGGCATCACTGCAACGGTTGCGGCAGCTGTATTAAACGGTTGGGAGGAAGGATCTAACTTGCTGCTCAACCATCTAATTGCTGCCGCTGCTGCACTGCTGGCTCTTGAGATGTTCGCCACATTTTGGGGAATATTTATAAGAGCAATCAATTTGATCTGCCGTCGCCAGATAAAACCTTTAAAAGCAATTGGAAGTGGTGATGCAAAACTCGCTGCTATGGCTGGGGCATGGCTAGGTCTTAAAGGGGTGGGAATGGCCCTAGCGATTGCAAACGTTTCCGGTGCTTTGTTTGGCTTAATTGCTTTTGCATCATTTCGACTTAAGTGGCGTCAGCCTTTTCCCTTCGGGCCATTCATTGCTATTGGGATATGGGGGGTTTGGTTATGCGGACCAGATTGGTGGTGGTATCAGTGGCAGAACCTGATACAGATCCAAATGGGGCTTTAATGGACTGAACGCTGCTTGGACCCGTGTCACTTTTTGACTGGTTTGCTGATCGTCGCAAAGGTCAATTCGTTGGCAAGGTGAGCCAAGAGACAGAAGAAAGCGATGGACTTTGGGGCAAATGCCCAGAATGCAGCCAGGTTGTTTACCGCAAGGATCTACAAGCTAACGCCAGTGTTTGCAATAACTGTGGCCATCACCACCGCATCGACAGCCAAGAGCGAATTGCCCTGATCACTGATCCGGGTAGTTTTCAAGTCCTTAATCGAGACCTCAGCCCTACCGATCCGCTCGGCTTCAAAGATCGCCGTGCCTATGCAGACCGACTCAGAGAAAGCCAAGCCTCCACAGGAATGAAGGATGGAGTCGTAACAGGCTTATGTCAGGTAGAAATGATGCCTATGGCCCTTGCTGTGATGGATTTCCGCTTCATGGGAGGCTCGATGGGATCAGTTGTAGGCGAAAAGATCACACGACTAATTGAACGAGCTACAGCCGAACGTCTCCCACTGCTAATCATTTGCGCCTCAGGCGGTGCCCGAATGCAGGAAGGCATGCTGAGCCTGATGCAAATGGCCAAAATTTCTGGAGCTCTAGAACGACACAGAGAAGCGGAGCTCCTCTACATGCCACTACTCACTCATCCAACAACCGGTGGTGTGACAGCCAGTTTCGCCATGCTTGGCGATCTAATTCTGGCAGAACCAAAAGCCCTAATTGGCTTCGCTGGACGCCGTGTAATTGAACAGACCCTGAGGGAAAAGCTACCTGAAAATTTTCAAACCGCTGAATACCTTCAAGAGCATGGCTTCGTAGACACAATTGTGCCCCGCACTCAGCTACGTAAAACCCTTGCTTCACTATTACGCCTTCATGGCTGCAAAGCTAAGAAGGCTGCTGGCAGATGATCAAGTATCTAAGCAAATGCGGCCAATGGATTAGTCAAGGAATACTGCTGATGCTGATCAGCCTGTCAATTACCTATGGCCTTCTCGAAGCTCAGGTGGCAATCGCTGGACCAGTTGAGTGGAGAGAAGTTCCAGCAACAGATGCCGGCCAGCAATGGTGGGATTTAGGAAGCCTTCACTACGACAAAGATGGCAACCTCAGTGTGCTGAGTCGTTTCACTCCAGCTGCAAGTGAAGACGAAAAACCAAGCAAAGGCAGTCTTTATGTAATGCATATTGACTGCGATCAAAAACTCTTCAGGGATACTTCAGTGAATGGATTGCCACGTTTCCGGGCTAAATGGAACCTCTCTAATGGTGATGGCTTGATAGATGCCCTGATCGATGAAGTTTGCGCTGCAGAGGTTGCCTAAATGTCAAGCATTAATCAAATCCAATCGCCAATAGGCGTTGCAATAGCCGGCCTTGGATTCGGTGAGGCAGTTCATCTTCCTGCCCTGAAAGCCAACCCAGAACTAAAGCCTGTTGCCCTATGGCATCCACGCAACGAACGTCTACAGAAAGCCTGCAAAGAGCATGATCTCACTGGTCACAACGACTGGTCGGCTCTTTTGGCTGATCCAAAGGTAGAAGCCATAATCCTGGCCACCCCACCAGGCCCACGCTTTGAATTAGCCCAAAAGGCTCTAGAAGCAGGAAAACATTTGCTGCTAGAGAAACCCGTTGCACTGCATGCAGAACAAGTAGCGACTCTGCAAAGGCTTGCCATAGGAAACCGTCTGAGTGTTGCGGTGGACTTTGAATACCGAGCAGTGCCGCTGTTCATGCAAGCCAAGCGGCTGCTAGCTGAAGGTGCAGTAGGCACACCCTGGCTTGTCAAACTTGACTGGTTGATGAGTAGTCGGGCCAATGCCTCAAGACCCTGGAACTGGTATTCCCAAGTCGAGGCTGGTGGTGGTGTGATTGGTGCCCTTGGTACCCATGCCTTCGACATATTGCATTGGTTGTTTGGACCAACGCAAAGTATTAATGGATTACTTTCCACCTCAATAAAAGAACGGCCTGATCCAAAGAGTGGAAGTTCGCTTGAGGTAAGCAGTGAAGATGTAGCTCTGGCGCAATTGAAGCTGAATTCAATAGAGGCATCAGACTTACCAGCACAGGTAAGCCTTACAGCCATTGCCCTACAGGGAAGGGGATGCTGGCTAGAGATCTATGGCAGCAAAGGCAGCATCTTGCTCGGTAGCGACAATCAGAAAGATTATGTGCATGGCTTCGATCTAAAGGCCGCAGTTGCAGGGGAGCCTCTAAGAAGCATCAGTCCTGATGCTGATCTGGTTTTCCCAAGCAAATGGAGTGATGGTCGTATCGCACCGGTTGCAAGAATTCAGGGCTGGTGGGCTGAAAGTATCCGCAGCGGCCATCCGATGGTGCCAGGCCTAGCAGAAGGATGGGCTAGCCAACAGGTTTGCGACAAGTTGAGGGATTCCGCAGCATCGGGTCAACAACTGTCGATCAAATCAACAATCTAAAAACAACTCAGGCGCATTGGGATGGGTGACATTTCTTACCGTCGTCTTATAAAGTCCTTTGCCTCAGCCCAGAACTCTTTGTTCAGAACTGGGCCCTACTGACACTTCGGAGATCTCGATGGCCCTCGTTCCGCTAAGGCTTTTGCTCGACCATGCAGCTGAGAACAGCTATGGCATCCCTGCCTTCAATGTGAACAACCTCGAGCAGGTTCAGGCCATCATGGAAGCCGCTGCCGAAACCGACAGCCCAGTAATCCTGCAAGCCTCACGCGGTGCTCGCACCTACGCCGGAGAGATATTCCTGCGCCATCTGATCATCGCAGCCGTAGAGACCTATCCAGACATCCCTGTGGTGATGCACCAGGACCACGGCAACAGCCCATCAACCTGCTTTGGTGCAGCAGCAAACGGATTCACCTCCGTGATGATGGACGGTTCACTTGAGGCCGATGCCAAGACCCCTGCCAGCTACGAATACAACGTTGCTGTCACAAAGGAAGTCGTAGGTGTTGCACACGCTATCGGCGTTAGCGTAGAAGGTGAGCTGGGCTGCTTAGGTTCACTGGAAACAGGTATGGGTGAAGCCGAAGACGGTCACGGATTCGAAGGAAAGCTAGATCACAGCCAACTACTTACAGATCCAGCAGAAGCTGCCGACTTTGTAGATAAAACCAAGGTAGATGCACTGGCAATAGCAATTGGTACAAGTCACGGTGCCTATAAGTTCACACGTAAACCCACAGGTGAAGTATTAGCTATTAGCCGAATCGCCGAAATCCATAAGGCCATCCCCAACACTCATTTGGTGATGCACGGCTCATCATCTGTTCCCCAGGAATGGCTGGAAATGATCAATAAATATGGTGGGGCCATTCCAGAGACCTATGGAGTTCCAGTCGAAGAAATCCAAGAAGGCATACGCAATGGAGTGCGCAAGGTAAATATTGACACCGACAATCGCTTGGCCTTTACCGCCGCAGTACGTGAAGCAGCAGTTGCTGATCCAGCCAATTTCGACCCTCGTCACTTCAACAAACCAGCTCGTAAATATATGAAGCAGGTATGCCTAGATCGCTATGAACAGTTCTGGTGTGCAGGCAATGCCAGCAAAATCAAGCAACGTGACATTAACTATTACGCAGCCCTTTATGAGAAAGGTCAACTAGATCCCAAAACTGTAGCCTAAACATAAGGGCAATAGTAAAGACGAACAGCCAGCACAGTGCGAGGAATCAGTCTACCTCTGTGCTGGCATTGCAAAGGTTAAGCAACTGACAACGAAAAAACAAGCTTGCATAGCATGTGCAATGCAAACAATGTGAATAATAAAATAAAAATACTACCCATTATAGATGCCAACCAAGATCAAATTGTGCATAGATCAAACCAGGATAAATCCAATACCGAATCAGGAGCCTTGCTGATGAATACCAGAAACCGATTGAAAAAGCAGAAGAAAAGCGAAAGCAAGAATGGTCAACTATCGCGCACTTAACTATAAGAATTACAGAATAAATAGCAACTTTATCCGAACATAGCTACAGAGAGGATGGAGGCACAAAGCGATCAAAGTGGCTAGTCAAGGTAGATAAGCGATGTATGAACAGGCCAAAGATTGAGCAGAGGAATCTAAGAATTTCTCACATGAAATCAGCAAGAGGTAAAAGAACAAGCAATTTCGATTTATACCCACATAAGCAAACAAAAACAATAATCAGCCACCGTTTGTGAGTGTAAGTGATAACAAAAAGGATCAGAATCTGGACTAGCTTAAAAATATAAGTCAATTAAATCCCATGGAATATGATCACAATCAGGGAAGCCTATGTTGTTTATAACATACATCAAGACAAATAAAGATCAAGCCAAGAATAACTAACGCAAGAAATTACCTAGATCTATCCTAAACAGATCTCACTTCAAAAGCATAAAGGTGATCATCAGCGAAGCATTCACTCAGAGGTATCGTACAAGAGAGAAAAAGATGAAGCTAATGAACAAGTTATCACCATTAACTTATTTAAACAATAGTGAAAATGCCGATAACAGCTTTTGTATTAATTGCACCCAACTTTAAATAGGATGGGATGGTTTTCAAGGCAGTAACATCAGCGAGCCATTCTTTCCGTCAAGACATGCATTAGCACCAAGCGGCAAAGAAAGGTTCGGCTGACCATGTCCTACAGGAAGATCAATCACAAGTGGCACTCCTAAATCAGAAAGCCGTTCTTTGACGATAGCGGACATCGAGAAATCACCAGGTTCCTCTTCCCCTTGCCAATTAAAACGACCAATCGCTAAACCGATTACATCTTTAAACAAGCCAACACTGCGCCATTGAGTGAGCATGCGATCTACGCGATATGGCGCCTCACCAATGTCCTCAAAAACTAGCAAAGTCCCACGCAGATCGGGGAACCAGGGTGTTCCGATCAAATGCGTAGCCACGGTGAGATTTGTTACTACCAAAGGGCCTACAGCTATTCCTGCAATTATTCCTCTACCTGTTATCGGGGCTACCGATCTAGCGGTCAATAGATCGACCGTTCGCTGCCACTGCGCATCTGGTCCAGCGATGGATCCATGGATGGCACCGCGAGATCCAGCAGCCCATTGGGCCAACAGCAAAGAACAAGAATCAGAGAAACCTATCGACCAAAGAGAGCGGCGGGAGAAGTTGAAGCCTGCTTCTAGAACCCTGGCAGAACCCCAACCTGCACCGATATAAAAAATTGCCTCGATGCGGGGATCACTCCAGGCTGCCTCCAAATCGACGCGTCGTTCTGCATCAGTCCCGGAAAACCACTTCCACTTGCGATGCAAAGAAGCTGGCAACTCAAGTTGCCAGCCCTCAGCCTTACAACGCTCAACTAATGGCAAAAAGTCAGTTCTAGGATCAATCCAGGTGCCGGTATTCACCGCACGAATGCGGGAACCATGTCGAAGTGGATTCGGTGCAGCTAGAGGTTGAGGTGTAGTTAACGCTGAGGTAGAAGTAAGGCCTCGCCTCGAACTAACCAGATTGGCTACCAACGCAGCCGGAACTCCCATAAACAGAGAACGGCGGTGCATCACTTATTAGCCAAGAAGTGCCTGCAACAAACCTCGACCATCAACTCCGCCAATTAAAGGATCACAAGCCCGCTCGGGATGGGGCATCAAGCCAAGCACATTGCCGAGCTTGTTTGTTATGCCAGCAATATCTGCCACAGAGCCATTTGGATTACTGACGTAACGCAAAGCGATAGCGTCATCGTCTTGCAATTGATGGAGGGTGTCGTTATTGCACTGATATCGACCCTCACCATGAGCGATTGGCAGAGTTAATGCATCGCCACGAGAACGCGCATGCAGCCATGAAGTGCGATTACTTGCCACAGTGAGTGGCGTGTCCTCACAGATGAAATGAAGGCTGCGGTTGCGAGTAAGAACTCCTGGGAGCAGGCCTAATTCAGTAAGGACTTGAAAGCCATTGCAAATACCTAGAACCCTGCCACCACTAGCCACAAAATCCACCAAAGACTCCAATACCGGTGCAAAGCGAGCAATTGCCCCACAGCGGAGGTAATCGCCGTAACTAAAGCCACCAGGAAGTACTACAGCATCAAGGCCTTTGAGTTCACGAGTCTCATGCCAGAGAAAACGCGTAGGCATGTCCAGACATCCTTCAGCTGCCCAGCGCACATCGCGATCGCAATTGGAACCAGGGAAGACAACAACACCAATAGTCATAACTTGATCAGGCGCTAGTTGAAGAGTCGCGATGAAGCTCCAGGCTCCAATCCTCTATCACTGGATTAGCAAGTAAGCGATCGCTAAGCAGTTCTAACTGCTTGCGGGCCTCAGCCTCATTGGTTGCCTCCAGCTCAAGATCGACAGCTTTGCCTATGCGTAGTTTGGTTATGCCCTCTACCCCAAGGCGAGATGCAGCTGAGCGGGTTGCTTCCCCAGCAGGGTCTAATACTGAGGACCGTAAACTCACATGTACGCGGGCTTGGAAACGCTGCAAGGTCATTGAGCAATTGATTTAAATCTTCGCAGCTCAAGCAAGCCAACTAAGAACAAAGTCACCATGTTGATGTGATGAGTGATGAGAAAGCTAGTGGCCATGTTTCAGAGGTGCAAGTTTTGTTGGGATTAAAACCTGCGAGCTTTACCACTGAAAACCGAGGCAGTGCCTTTTAACTATGACTTCACTAAGGACTATAAATAAAAACATGCGCAGACAAAGAAGCTTTAACCAGTTATTAGAGGCGTAGTAATTAGAGCTAGCTGATTGGCGTTACTTTAAGTAGTGAGATATTAAAGAATTTAGACAAGATAGAATCGACCTTAAATGGTATTGAGTCTATTGATTGGTAGCCATGATCTGCTCATCTATTAGTTGAGCTCCACGATTAATTAAGTCTTCGCGAGTAAGGTCACCATTAGAAAGCTTATTCAACAAAACCTTTTGTGCTGCATAATCTATGTTGTGTATACCAGCACGGCTCTGCAACATGCGCCATGACTTACGCCTCTCAACATGGAAAAGTACCATCTGCCGACTAATCGCATAATATTTAAACTTGCCCTTTATATCTATTTTAAAATAAACACCCCAATCAGGTACGTAAGCATGGTGATTCCTATCAAATACACGCCTATAAACAACATCTTGCTGGCTTAGTAGAGTCAAGATATTTTCTATATGAATAAATTCCCCTGACTGCGCTTCTGGGATCTCCTTTAGGTGTTTTCGGAATCGTGCCTCTCCTACTGCCCAATGAGCAACTGTCATATTATATTTCTCCCCATCAAGCTTGTATTTTGTTACCATCCAATCTCGATTGATAGAGGGATTGCCCTTGAGCTCTAAAAGATCCTGAATAACTTCGCCGGATCTTGAATTATAAATGAACTCAGGCATAGCCCGACTATCTCGAACGATCCGAGACTGATGGGCACTCATGTCATCACCAATTCCATGCTCAGGCTGGCAAGGTGTATAGCACTGGAAAAAAGCTGTGCCTCGATATTCAAGTCCATCAAGGATTGATTTATACATCTTTCCAGAATTTGCCATAGAAACCTGGGCTATAAAGGGAGAGCCATGACCAGAAGTGAAGGCCTCAGCAACACTCTTTTTCTCGGTTAATTTGCCCTGCGAAGCTTCTCCAAACTGATTCATATCATATCCGCCTAACATAATTGAACTGTCCGAATTTTGCCCTCCTGTATTTGAATAGACTTGGGTATCCAACATAAGCAAATTAACATTTGGTCGATTTTGTAAAACGACCTTAGAAACATTCTGGAAACCAATATCTCCCATCGCTCCATCACCTCCTATAGCCCAGACTTTGGGTAATTCTCGTATTTCCTGATCAGTCATCAGAGAATCATCTAAATGAGTCAATTCAAAGTACTCACGCTCACTAAAAACATTCTGGTCTCGTTCCAACAGTGCAGTAGCTAGTCGCTCAGGAGTTACGGAACGTCTTGCATGACTAAATACAGCTGATTCACCCATCAGCCAACTGATAGTGGCACCATCTTGAAATAAGGAATTCATCCAAGGGTAAGTATGAGGATTAGAAGGTGGCGTGGAGCCATAAACCGTATTGCAGCCAGTATGAGCACCCATATACATCGTGCACATACCATTTGGCAATCGCCCATCAACTGCTTGCAGATCTTGATGATTAAAGGCATCTTGATTAAGAACAGATACCAAGGCATCTAATAAACTATTATCAGTTATCTGTCCATGCTTTGCTAATCGATCCAATGTGTCTTGATCGTTTTCACCACCAAGTCCCATCACAATATGTGCAACAGCTCGCTTAAACCATTTATACTCATCCTCACTTTGATCTTTAAGAGTCCTCAATAGCTGTATACCATTCTTCTGTAAACTGATCGCCTTTACACGTAAACGCTCGGCCTTCCTATGATAGATAGGGCGCATATATGCCTCTGTTAGTGACACTGCTGCTCTTAAAACACTTTTCTCTCCACAGCCAGCACAAGCACCATCTCCAGAGACAAAAGCCTCGTAATTACTTCTAATCATCAAATGTTTACGCAAAGCTGAATCAAGTGAATTCTCTGGTGATTCTGGTTGATATTTACCGAGATACTTTTGATTAGTCTCAGGTAAAAGCCTACTGAATACTTGAGCAGAAGATAAGTCAGCGTTGAGAACTGGTGTTTCGGGAATCATCCTTAATGCGTCATGCTCGCCACAAACCTGAACGCACTCACCACATCCTTTGCAATGGTCACTAACAAAAATCGAAAAGATACCACCGGTACCAGGATTTTTCCTTTCAAGACTTTTATAAACACCAGGTACATTGTTGTAGGCAAGTGGCAACTTATCTACGATAGAAAGTAATTGCTGCCGCGAAGTTTGATCAATAGATTCAAGTAAGTCTAGCTCCTCACGTAAAATATTGCCAAATGGTTGCTTAGTTTTCGAATTAATATTCGCATTCATCTTCTCACGGCAACGCTTCTCTATACCCGACAACTGATCAGACAATTGTTTTACAGCCTTATCATCGCCAACATAGTTACGAATCGCAGTTTCAAGAATTGTACTAATATCCTGTGCTGTATTAGGCAGGGCAGTATCTGGACAGGCTGTTATGCACTCCATACACTGAGTACAATTTTCCGCTATATAAATTGGAATATCGCGCCTAGCTACATATTTACTCTGGGTAGCTCCACTAGCTGAACCCATTAACGAAAGACTCGCAAATGGACCGGATGGCTGATGATAACCGTAGTCATTGCGAAACTCTGAATCAAATTTTTCCAATGTCTGAAAAGGTGATCGAGTTTGACCTTCTGGCAAAGAACAATTGTTAATACCACATTGTTCACAACCTGGGGTTGTTGGGATCTGCTTGGAAGAGATATTTTTTGGTAAAAGCCTTGGATTTCGCATGCTAGAAGTATCTTGATCATCAACCTCGCCATAAACAATTTCCTTTACTCTCTCAAAGCCACCAGCCATAACCATCATATTAGATTCAACAACCGCATCTCCAAAGCGACCAAATTTTTTCTGGTATTGCTTGAAAACTACCTCGCTATATTGAGCCTCACTAATGTTGTTATCCTTAAGGAAAGTGGAAACCTTAAAGAAGGCTCCTAAAAAGGTATTGCCCTGCATCCTTAATTGTAAATCAACTCGACCAGTTGCTTCTCGTGCTATATCAAAACCTGGCAGAATGTATACACGAATATTGTTATCTTTTATAAATTGGCGATGTATTGCTGGGATGCGATCCCAAGCATTCGCGGGTGATTCACTTGATTCCCATACAAGGCATCCACCTTGATTTAGGCCTTGCAATGGATTTGTATGAGTGAAGGCCTTGGGATCACAGCAAAGAACCACATCGACATGATTAAGCTCGCAATTAACCTGAATCTGCTTTGAGGCAACGGTGAGAAAATAATTAGTGGGAGCGCCTTTCTTCTCTGACCCATACTTGGGGTTGGCCATTATGAAGAGTTTGTCTTCCAATTGACCACAGTCGTCAAATGTAGGCTGTCTTTCGGAAATAATTTGTCCAAAACTACCTATTATTTCACCAAGGTTTTTGCCTGTGGTAATCATTCCCCAACCGCCAATCGAGTGAAAGCGCACAGATATCGCTCCCTTTGGTAGCAAAGAGGGTGTATCTTGCGAGATAACGCTGTATGGGTGATCAATACCAAGGGTGAAATAGTTTTCTCCATCGGTTGAACTCCTTCCATCTTTTCTAGAGATCTGACCAATTGCATATTCATAAGCACCAATTATGTGCTCGGGTCTAAAATCGCGAGAACCAATCCCATAACTTCCACTGAAAATACGTGGAGTTTCATCAAAGGTTATTGCTGGCAGACTACCTCCATACTTAGCAGATTCTTGCCCTTTACTAATAGCAGTCCGAATATCACGACCCAAAGGATTATCTCCAGCCATGCCTTCATCTGTTCGCTCTAAAATTATCACTCTCTTTTTTCCACGCAATGCATTAATTAAGGCTGCCTCAGGAAAAGGCCGGATAACATTTACATGAATAGAGCCAACAGATGAGTTGTACTTTTCGGTTAAGTAGTTGCATGCCGCTTCAACATTCTCTGCTGCACAGCCAAGAGAGACAAAAACAGTATCAGCATTCTGAGTATTATATTGCTGTATAAGTCCGTAATAACGTCCGGTCAACTGACCAAATTCATCATAACATTGCTCTAAAAAACCAAGAATTGGTTCGTTAAAATTATCTCGACGTGCGATGACACCGTTCATGTGATGCTCTTGATTCTGTACTGGTCCTAGAAGCACCGGATTTTTGAGATCCAGCATCTCCGGCACGCGACGTCGACGAGGGCCAAAGAGTTCTTTCTGAGCATCAGTTGGGCACTCAATCTGATCATCTGGCGCTCCTAAATATTCACGCAGTAGATCCGCCTCAGGTGCTCGATAAGTGCGTTCTGAATGTGTCATCAACATTCCATCCTGTATATTCATGCCAGGATTTAAGGAAAGTTCATTACATTTACGTAGAATTATCGCCTGATCAGCTACTTGCTGAACATCTCGACCCATCAACATCGTCCAGCCAGTATCTAGAACTGCGTTTATATCATCATGGCCGCAGTGAACATTAAGTGCATGTTTAGTAAGAGCACGTGCTCCTACTTCCAAAACCATCGTAGAAAGCTTGCCAGGGGCATGGTAATACTGCTCACTTGCATAAACAAGGCCTTGACCAGAAGTGAAATTAACTGTGCGCTTTCCTGTCATCGCAACAGCTGTGGCCCCTCCTTGCGCTGAATGTTCTCCCTCGGCTTCAATTGACAGTTTTTGGTTTCCCCAAACATCTAGGGCACCCTCTGCAAAAGCCTGTTGATAAATCTCACCACCTTCTGTAGAGGGTGTAATTGGGTAATAAACGCCCCCTTCGGTTATACGCGTCTCTACCCACTTGGTGACAAGCTGATTTCCATTGCAAGTCACAGGAATCCCTGGATACTTCGGCTTATCGACCCCTAATTCTGCGGGGATCAATTTTTGTTCTACGGTTTGATCTGCCATACGTAGAAATTAAAATGTGGAAAGTCTGCGAAATGACTGTTGAAAGCTTGGACTGGTTACAGCTCTTGATCAGAAATGGGTGAAGTGGCAATTAAGCCTAGAAGGCTATGAAGACCTTTTGAAAGTCCTAGAGCCCAACAATCCGAAGCTGGTCTGTCACACGCTTTGGCTTGGATCTAACCAAAGCTGCTGCATTGCTCAACACCCAACCCATTTACCTGGCAATTATGCCTAGTCAAAATGGCTGCATAGATTTAGTTAGCTGAGTTGCTGTGACGGCTCATTAGTCTTCATGAAGATCAGATCGCGAGACCCCCTGCTATGACAAGCATCTCGATCGTGAAAAGAAGCAAAGGATTAAAACCCGAAGCGAATTAAATCGCCAAAAGGGAGCTGCCTCATAAGTTTTTCAAGTTCACTACCAATGGAATAGACCCCTGATTTATTGCCTATAGGTTCATGGTTTGAGATGGAGCAAGCCGCTCAAAGCAAGTTTGCTGCAGCATTAGTGAAAACAGATCTGCAGACCTATAGAAGATTTCAAGACATTGGGCTAATCCTTGGTAAGCATCAGGAGCATGAGATTGTCCGCTAGCCATGCCCTATAGCGACCTTGACTTGGCGGTAATCAGTTTGGTGGTTTTCGCCTACTGCTTACTGTCGAGGCGTTTGGCCAGAACAGCAGTCTCTGGACCGCTGGTCTTTGTTGCACTCGGATTAATACTGGGTCCTAGCAACCTTGGCTGGCTCAGAATCTCAGTGGATTCAGAGCTGCTACGACGCCTAGCAGAAATAACACTAGGGCTGGTGTTATTCACCGATGCAGCAGCATTGGACTGGCCTGTCTTACGCAAAAATGCCAGGCTGCCGTTACGTCTATTACTGATAGGGCTACCACTGAGCATCTTCGTGGGATTTGCTGTTGCCCATTTAATGCTGCCCCAGTTGGGAATTGTTGAGGCAGCACTTCTTGCCGTAGTGCTAGCACCAACGGATGCGGCCCTGGGTCAGGCGGTTACAACCAATCCAGAAGTTCCAGAAGCCATACGAGAAGACCTGAATGTCGAAAGCGGCCTTAATGACGGCATCTGCGTTCCACTGTTGTTGTGTTTGCTTGGAATCGCCGCTGGACATGTTGACCAGATCAATAGTCCCAAAGATGCTCTGTTGAACTTCAGCCATCTACTAGTAAGCGAGCTAGGTATCGGCCTTGGGATTGGGGCCTGCGTAGGAATCTTGGGTTGCTGGCTGAGAGATCTTGCACAGAATCGTCAATGGATAGCTGCTGACTGGAGACCTCTGATCACAGTGGCCCTCGCATTGAGCTCCTACACACTTGCTCAAACTCTTGAAGGAAGTGGTTTTATTGCCTGTTTCATCGCAGGCCTGCTTTATGGAATACGCAGTAGTAAAGAACTAAAAGAAGATGAGATGGTGGCCTCCCTCTCTATGGGAGACATGTTGGCACTGCTGACTTGGGTACTTTTTGGCAGCGCCATGGTGCCAGACGCCTTGAACAACATCACATTCGCAAACATTACATATGGAGTATTGAGCCTAACTCTGGTTAGAATTGTGCCAGTTGCCATTGCAACCGGTGGCATCGGACTTGATAACTGGACGAAACTATTCGTTGGCTGGTTTGGGCCAAGAGGTTTGGCCAGCATTGTTTTTGTTGTAATGGTTGTTGATGCAGCTATTCCAAACTCGCAGACCATACTCACAACAACCACTATCACGATTTTGCTGAGTGTGATTGCTCATGGAATTACAGCAAATTGGCTTTCGATTTACTACGGTAGATGGGAGCGCAATCATACGTCGTGAGAGACAAGAAAGTGGTGCATATAAATACATCATCCATAAACCAGGAAGACTCTACACAATCTATTGACAACATCAAAAGCACTAATACACAACTAATAGAATGTTCGTCAATTAAGGCGTCAATGCATACAACTATTCGCAAGCATAGCAAAATCAATAAATATCGCTAGTTATCACCTAAAAACGCAATACCATTATACCTACTATAATCATCAACCAAGTCCTTAGCAAAAAAGAAAGCTATCTTCAATCCATTCATATCAAGATATTTCGCCAACTCAATGTACAACTACAATACATCTAGTCATTGAAAGCCAAGGTCCGAAGAGATTACTTTAAGCAGAAAGCCAAATCAATGCTATTGCACAATAGATAAGTCCTGCGAGTGCAGGAAGAATATTAAGCGCAAAGCCAGGGGCTCGGAGCAATGGATTATGCCTATATCCCAGCCAAAATACCAACCTACCAAAGATAAATGTACCAGAATAGATCGGCAAGAGCGTCAAATATGGGAAAGGCAGGAGAATAGATAAAGCCATTACATTTATGATAAATATGCTTAACTGCTCATGGGTATTAGCAAGCACGCGTAGGTCAACCTCCATGGAATGAGAACTAGCTAATACACGAGTAGGATCTTCTGCAGGATTTCCAAATCGCTGGGATCCAATGCGGATTATCAATACGACAAAAAATAGAGCTGGAAAAACCAAACACTTGATTCCGAGCTTAATACGACTAAGTAATCCGGGGTCATAATCGAGATGCGGTATAAAAATATAGAGAGTGACAAACACTATGAGTGTCAGAAAGATCCCGTAAAATATTCCACGCTTGACAGTAAGATTGTCTTTTCTTTGCGACATAATTACCTAAGCAAATTAGCCTCATATAACACAATAACGAAAATTAATAAACATCGAGCGGTATGCTCATTATTCTAATCAGAGTGAAGCATGGTAAAACTTAGGCCAGGGAACGACCTTTCCATGTCCAACTACGACCTGTAAGAGTTCTCCATACAGAAGTAGGACCAAGCAAACCAATTAAAAGGCCGCCTGCACCCATCAACCACCAGTTTGTAAGTGGCACCTGGAATCTCCATCTTGTCCAAAGACGTAGCAAGAATTGAAGCCCAACCCCCAAGACCGACAACCGCAACGCCAGTAGCATCTGCAAATCAATAGGCAACAGGATCAAACTGATAGCGACTGAAAAAAGAATTAGCCAGGGACAAGCAAACAGCAAAAACACAACTACTGATGCACCTATTGCTTTGAATACACTTCGATCTAGGCCCAGAAACCAGTTCTTGCTCCAACCCTCCCATAAAGCAGAAAAGTTGGAATACATTCGTAATTCCAAAGCATCAAGACCGAGCAAGTAACGCAGCCGAAACCCAGATGCCTTAACACGGCGAGCCAGAGCCAGGTCCTCTACTACAACACCTGCCAATGCTCTGTGACCGCCAATTGCCTCATAGGCTGAACGACGAAAGAGCATGAACGGTCCTGCGGCAAATGCTGTTTTATCTGCAGGATCATTAGCGGCTTTAATTGGGAAACCAAGCGCCAAAAGACAAGCCATAATCGGCTGGACCATCCACTCAGAAATACAGCTGCAGTTGATACGTGGAACCAAGCTAAGCAGATCTGCCTCTTCCTCTATTGCCTGAGATAGTGCTCTTCGCAAGGTATCTGGTTGAAGGTAGACATCTGCATCCATAAATAGAACCCAAGGTGTGCTCACTTGCTCCATAGCTCGTGAACATGCCCAGTTCTTACCGACCCAACGTTCGGTCTGCGGGCGAGCACCGGCATTTAGAAGTGAAAATCGATCTTCGGCCTCAAAGGCAACTTGGCTTGCAAGCTTTACTGTTTCATCAGTACTACCATCATCAACCAAAAGCACCCTCCATCTCTTACAGGGTGAGCGACTAGCAAAGAGGCTGGTCAAACAGACATTAATGTTGTCTGCCTCGTTGTAAGCCGGAACAACAACTGTGAGCTCGGTGTCAAGTGAGTCCTCTTTTGCTAAAAATTGAGCAGCCTCAATCGGCAGAGTCTTCAATCGTGGAGCATGCATAAATACACGCACAAGGGCTAAAAGCAGAATCAACAAACCAAATGCCGCACTAGCAGCTAGAAAGGCCGGTATCCAGGCAAGAATCAGCAAGGTGGTTTGATTCGACAGTTACAGGAGCCCATCATCACAAGAAAAGGCCATGTTGATGGGATAGCACTAGTTAGCTCGTTGCAAGAGGCTCGAGCTTGCATATACAAGGTATAAGCCAGCTAAAGCAATAAGAGAGAAAAACATGTGAACTTTTCATGCTCTAAAAGCAAAATCCGCGCAAAAAGAGACGGTTACGAGATGAAAAGCCTAAGGGTTAAGCATTTGAACATTAAATACTTTAAAACTACCAAGTCAGCTGTAGGCAGAAATAAATACAGTCTAAAATGCAGGCAAGGAAGTTAAGATGTCAGAATAGGTATCACTCCTTAACTAACAGGTCTAGCATTGTCATCTGAAAAGCCAATTGAACCTAGTGCGGAGATCCAGTTTCAAACGGAGAAGCTGACTCGGACAATTCAGGAATGCAACGACATAGAAACACTAAGGGAAATCGCAATAGAATTACTTCAACTTCATGAGAAGAAAAGTGCAATAGCCCAATGGGCAACGATTAGAGGTGCTGAAGCTGAGTGCAGAGCACTGATTGCAGAATCCGATAAGGTAGGGAGTGTATGCAAAATATTTAAAATAATTCGTAGCGATGGCAATTCAGATGAACTCACGGCCAAGATTTTCTCTAGTTATGACGAGGCTCATATAGTTCTTGAACGGTATTACACAGACATATCAGGCTCTGATGAAGATGAACGGGAGTACTATGAGATTATTGAAGTTAATCGGCAAGGGGCTTAAAATGATTTCAATTCAGGGTCGGCCAAAAATAATAGACAGTTATTTGCAAACAATTGTATTAAAGGCAATTCTATTTCTACTAGTCTCTAAATCTATTTTTAATTTTTGAAGTCAAAAGGTTGAGAAAATACTATCTACAAAAATCATAGGAGGTATAATAAAAGCACAGATAAAATAACAAAAATAGAGGCAAGTCAAGACAACTAATGCATATGCTTACCATGCTTTCACCGCAGGGTTTTCAAACAAGCTTCAACTGCACTATCAAAACCATATGCTGGGGTCACCAGCCGAGATTCACCAAGGCAGATTCCAGCCCATGTGACCAAATAGCCAAATTCCGAAGGTGAGCTTGGCACCAGTAGCCAAAAGCCACCATCCAATTAGCTGTTTTTTCGAAAAGCCAAACAGCATTTCGTTAACTACCTAGTCAGTCACTTTCATAACCCATCAACCTGCCTGTTAGCCACTAGCTGTAGTGGTTAGTCAAAAAAAACTCCAGGGATTGCCCTGGAGTTTGGTTTGTCTTGCTCAATTCAAATCAAAACGCTCCACCTGAGCCTGCGCTCTCGTGAGAAATACTCATAAGGTTGGCTCGCTTATAGCGATGACATGCAGGGACACAAAGAATACTCACTGCTAGGTATAAAAACCAAGGAGTATATGTACCCAGCCAGCTCCTTGAAGGGTTTGTGAGTTTTTATTGAATCAAGATCAAAAGCTTTTTCATTCCTTGATTTTGCTCTTGTAATAGCGATCAACATCCAACCACTTCCAAGTGGCCTTAGCTGATTTAGGACCGACAAAGGCAGCCGCAAGGAGTATTGGCAGCGATACCCAGGCGTAGTTTTCATGAATCATCCACCAGATTAGCCATCCCACAAATGAGAGTTGGATAAGGCCAAAAACGGTAAAGGCAGTTCCTCTGGGGTAGCGGAAACCCTTGTAGAGAAGGACGGTGCACATGCCAAGGGTGAAGGCTGGCGGGATGGCCTTGGCGATGTTGAGAACCCAAAACTCAAACAGAGATGTTGCTCCATATGGATGGAAGACACTGAATTGGGGATTGGCTGCCAACAGTGCTAGCAGCGATATGACGGTGAAAACTCCGGCGACTAGACGACTCATGGCTTCACGGGGATGCCCCAAGGAGATAGCTGATACTGATAACACTCGCAGTTTCCTGCTCCAGACACAAGCTGAATGCTCTTGGCTACTGCTCTAAACGTCATAGATTTAAGCCACTAGCTCGCCAATAAGCTTCAGATGGTTAGCTGAGATTAGTTGAAATAACAGGAAAACAGACCTCCGCGCAAAAAAAAAGCCCCGGCAAGCGGGGCAATGTGAAAGTGCTATCTCGGGAGTTGCCTTCTGACGATTCACTTTTGGTATTCGTGTCCGCGGTAGGTCAAAACAGGGTGAGCAGGAGTTGCTTGTTGCTTTTTGGTTGCGTAGACACTGCGTCGGTAAGTCAACTCAACGTATTGGCTCGGAGCAGCTTCCTTGTGCTGTGCGTACTCTTTACCGCGATAGAGAAGTGTGGTCATGATTCAGAGTCCGAATGGATGTCCAAGTCCCCGTTCCATGGCTTGGCTCGAACTGCGTCCTGCGAGATGCAGGGTGAACGTTTTGTAGCGGTTGCTACTGAATCATTATGCACACAGGCATTGTGCGCGTGTAGTTCAACCGGATACAAAACCCAAGCATCAGCATGGGCAGTACTCCTAAAAGAAGATGCAGGCCATAGAGAGGCCAGCTATTGCTACAAAGCACGATGAATTCCTTGATGAGCGGCCATTTGACAGACCTCCCGAGTTACGTCCCACAACCGCAATAAATGGTTGCAAACTTTTTAGATGAGCGGAATTCTGCTTATCGCATAAGCCTCAGGCAGATTTGGCTCAAAACTCATTCTCGCGTAGATAGCAGCAGCCATTATCAAGTAATTAAAAAACCTGCCTAGATGTACAAAAAAACTAGAAGCCAAAGAGAAGAAGCATAGAAGGTAAATATACTCAAGCAACTCGTATTAAGGCGACCATGATTTGCCTAGCGGCATGTTCGAGATTTCTGCGATCAAAATGCGATTTAACATAGATTCCAGTGAGTTGAAAACCGGATCTTCCTCAATAAAAAATCCCCTTGAGTTCCGGACCCAGGGGATTGGACGTCGTCCATTGACAATTTCGCATCTGGGGAGGGAAGCAGCTGTGATCAAGGCAGCAACCATGTGTGCCGGATTTATCGATTTAACTGTTCACCCTTGCTGAAAGCCTTTTTGCCTATGCCGACTTAAAGAACGCCAACACTGCAACGGCGAGCATTATAGTGGGTAAACTTAAATACAAATATGAATTACTATGGATTTCAATTAAACTAATAAAGCGCTTCAGAACGGTTAAAAACTAAAAAGAGAAATAGTATCTTAATCGTTAATCATAAATCTCTAGCATGGCTAGACGCACCAAATATCTCAAGATTTAATCAAGTTAAATTATTTAGATAGTGCAATTACAATCAGTACATGGTTGAGTATGAGTAAATACCCAGGAGGGACTGCCTTTGGCTCCTGATCGGCTTCTATCCTTCGTCCACACTTTTCAAAGAACATGACCCGCGAACGTGATCCCTTCCGCATTCCCAGGGCAGGCCTTGAAGTCGCAGCGATAGCTGGCCTAGCCTCTATTGACGCAAACCTCAATGCTGGGAGCTTAAGTGGCGGTGAGTTTGTCGCTGAGTCAACACTTGGCGGTATGGCCGTCTATGCCATCTATCAAACACTTCTAAGTGGTCTAAGAACAGAAGCACTACGCAAGAGGGGGGCAATAAGCCGAGCTGTGCAAGTCCGCTTGATCGGCACCACTGTCTGGGAATCAGTCAAACAGGGTGCTGCCGTAAGCGTCTTAATGGGTTTTCTACTACTGGTCTTCCCTTGGCTGAGCGCACCACTATCGATCCTTGGATTAGTTGGAATGAGCATGGCATCGATCGAATTATTCAACGCCTTCTGGGATGGACTAGATGAACTACAACGCTCTGAACTATTAGATGCCTCATTAGAAGCTGGGGTTAACTTACGGCGCTTCCTGAATGGCGATCAGCATCAGACTCAAATCATCTAAAGAAGTT
>Ga0208411_1000216_pt1 | contig 45794 bp, 52 predicted proteins | sample ETN01SmetaG_4_FD_185793 | JGI IMG/M metagenome (GOLD analysis project Ga0208411, IMG submission 185793) | Marine microbial and viral communities from oxygen minimum zone, Eastern Pacific Ocean - ETNP2014F12-01SV261 (SPAdes) (version 2) | ecosystem: Environmental > Aquatic > Marine > Oceanic ... | reverse complement strand
ATTGTGCAATATTCCCCACTGCTGCCTCCCGTAGGAGTCTGGGCCGTGTCTCAGTCCCAGTGTGGCTGATCATCCTCTCAGACCAGCTACAGATCGTAGTCTTGGTAAGCCGTTACCTTACCAACAAACTAATCTGACTTGGGCTCATCCATTAGCGAGAGCTTACATGTAGAGGCTCCCTTTCCTCCGAAGAGATTATGCGGTATTAGCCCGAGTTTCCCCGAGTTGTTCCCCACTATTGGGCAGATTCCCAAGCATTACTCACCCGTCCGCCACTCGACGCCTGGAAGCAAGCTTCCATCGTTTCCGTTCGACTTGCATGTGTTAAGCATGCCGCCAGCGTTCAATCTGAGCCAGGATCAAACTCTTCATATTATTTAAATTTGATTCGTGCTCACAAAATTACAAAAAAATATTTGATGGTTTTGCTCGCACCTTTGACTGTCGAGTCGATACGAGCACCCACACAAATTACCTAATTATTCTTATTTTTAAAGATCACATGCTCGGATACCCCGAGCGAACATGCCATTCTATTCTTAATGGCAAGATTATCAATAGATATTTTCAAATAATTTTAACTTTAATAAAGCGTCGTTTTCCTTGGGAAAGGATGAGCTCAGAATCGCTTTGAATTTCCAGTGATATTTGACTTATTTTTTCTCCATCAATCCTGACAGATCCAGCTTTAATTGCTCGATGCCCTTCGGAAATAGTATTGACAAGATTGGTGTGCGCTAAAAGCCTTGGGAGATTGATTTCACCGGTGTCGTTTTGAATTTTTTTAATGGGTACTTCTAATGAATCTATATCATCCGGGATCCCACCTTTTTGAAATCTCTGCAAGAAAGATTCCTTGGCTTTTTTTGCAATTGATTGACTATGAAATCTTTCTACAATTTCTTCTGCCAATATAAATTTTATATCTCTTGGGTTGGCACCTTCACTGACAGATTTCTCTAAATTCTTTACCTCTGTTAAATTCTTTGAGCTCAACAATTCAAAATACTTCCACATTAAATCATCTGAAATAGACATCAGCTTTCCAAACATATCGTCGCCGGAGTCATTCAGGGCAACATAGTTATTGGATGATTTGGACATCTTTTTAATTCCATCCAAACCCTCCAGTAAAGGAAGAGTGATTATTGTTTGAGGCTCTTGACCATAAAGTTGCTGAAGGTGTCTTCCGACCAAAAGATTGAACTTCTGATCTGTGCCTCCCATCTCAACATCGCACTCTAGAGCAACAGAATCGTACCCTTGGACAAGTGGATATATAAATTCATGGATCGATATTGGATTTTCAGATTTGAATCTTTTCTTGAAATCATCACGCTCAAGCATTCTAGCCACAGTATGCTTTGAAGCAATCTCAATGAGTTCAGCACTCGTTACTTTATTCATCCATGACGAATTGAATTCGATCCTGGTTTTGTCTTTATCGAGTATCTTGAATATTTGACTTTTATATGTGCTTGCATTTTCTTTTAACTGTTCTGTCGTAAGCACAGGTCTTGTTTCGTTTACACCTGATGGATCCCCAATCATGCCTGTAAAATCGCCAATAAGAAAAACCACCTCGTGACCAAATTCTTGGAATTGTCTCATCTTGTTTATGATTACTGTGTGGCCAAGATGCAAATCGGGTGCCGTCGGATCAAAGCCAACCTTTATTCTTAAGGGTTTATTCTTCTTCAACCTGCCAAGAAAATCTTTCTCAACTAAGATTTCATCGACACCTCTTTTGATTTCTAGAATTTGTTCCTTGCTCGAACTCATGCATAAGTATTATATAGATGATTAAATGTGTGGCATAGAAAACATTGATACATTTAAAAATGATGAAAAATAATTTTATTGGGATAATGACTGGCACAAGTGTCGACGCAATAGATATTGCTGCACTTTCTATTAAAAAAGAAGAGTGCAAACTTTTGAATGCTAAAAGTTTTCAATTTCCAGAAGAAATAAAAAATAAAATATTAGGAATCTCTAGGAATGAAAAAACACTTGATAGCATCAAAATTCATTCATTGAGCGATGACTTGGCATATATTTATTCGAAATCAATCGATGAATTCATTGATGAATCCAGCATTGAGAGAGAAAGCATCAATGCTGTTGGATTGCATGGACAAACAATTTCTCATAATCCAGATGACAAAAATCCCAGTAGTATTCAAATCGGCAATGGGAAAATGGTTGCTCAAGAAACCGGCTTAATTGTTGTCAATGATTTCAGAAGTGCTGATATTCAAGCAGGTGGTCAAGGCGCACCGCTGGCACCTTTGTTTCATCACCGGTTTTTTAATGAAATAGGTACAACAAGGGCAGTTATAAATATTGGTGGTATAGCTAATATTAGTGTATTTGGCAGCAATCTCATGGGCTATGACATTGGTCCAGGAAATGCATTAATGGACTCATGGTGCAGAGAGAAAAGAGCAATAGACTTTGATGAAAGTGGTGAATGGGCCGAAACGGGATACTTGCATCAGAAATTCTTTGATCATCTTATGAAAGAAGAGTTCATCTGTAGAAAACCACCAAAAAGTTCTGGTACTGACTATTTCAATATTGGTTGGATAAAAGAAAAACTGAAACAGATTGAAGAACATATTTGTGATGCTGACATTCAAAGAACGCTTGCAGAATTCACCGCAACCACCATTGCAATCGCAATCAATAACGTCAGTGATATTGATCAGGTGGCAATCTGTGGAGGCGGATCAAAAAATAAATTTCTGATGGAGTTGATCAAAAAGAATACTCCATCTGAAATTGTAACCACCGATTGTTGGGGTATGAATCCTGAATGGGTAGAGGCAGCAGGTTTTGCATATCTTGCCTACCTGAGAGTCAATGATCTATCTGTAGACACATCAACCATCACAGGTTCCAAAGGGGTTATCAAATTAGGAAATATCCAAACGCCGAATTGATCCTAGATGTATTTATTGTAGAGCTCGATTGACTGGCAATACATACCTTCAAAATGCCTCTTTGATGACTCAGACAGTTTTTCTCCGCTGTATTCTGTTTCCCATAATCTTAAGGAGCGATCAATCTCGATATCAAAGATTTCTTCAACATAATCTTGTGCTTCATGATATCGGTCAAAAACAAAAACTTTGTCTACCGACAAAGACCCATCGATATGTGTAAATGCATATTGATCAATGTAGTGTCGATATTTTTTAATATTGTGCTTATGGTTACATAAGACAAAATCATCCAGTGTAGTGATCTCGACCTGCCTTCTTATCTGATTATAAAGACTAACCACTTGATCATAAGGATTTCTTAATACGACAAATTTCTTATACTCATTGATGTCTATAAACTCAGCATAATCACAAATAAAACTATGCGGATGGCCTCCTTGGCCTTTTTTTAAATTCCTAAAATGACCATTGACCGTGAATCGTTTGTATGACATCTCCTCAATCTTTTTCCTATCCAGACTCTGAAATCCATTTTGATTAATAAAATCTTGATAGTCCTTTTCACTTTTTTCCTGATTAATATTGTCATAGAAATATTTGCTAGATATAGCAAACTCAAGGCTTGTTCCACCAGTTTTAGGGATATGAATCAAGAGCTGATTGTTTGGAAAGAACATATTTAATCTTAGGAAAGAAAGCTAATGGATTCTCAGTTTCCTGATTAATTCATGAAAAAGATGAACCGCAACTGCATGTTGTATTTGCATTGGGATTCTTGATAACAAATCTTGCGCCCTGCAAGTCTTCCTGGAAATCAATTTCGGCACCCAAAAGATACTGGATGCTCATTGGATCTACGACAAGTCTTACGCCATTCTTTTCTACCATTGTGTCAGATTCATCTTTGCCTTCATCGAAAGAAAACCCGTATTGAAATCCGGCGCAGCCTCCTCCGGTAACATAAACCCTGAGGTGCATCGCAGTATTTTTCTCATCTTGAAGAAGCGCACCAACTTTATTCGCTGCCGCATCAGTAAAAATGATTGCTTCTTCCTGCATTTTTCGTCCTCTATTATTTGAATTATAAAAATTAATTACCTTTTATAAAAGGTATAAATTCGTCTATGACCTGTTTGTAGACTTCTTTTTTAAATCCGATGACTTGATTAATTGATTTTTCTGGATCAATCCATTTCCAGGAATCAAATTCTTGCTCTGGACTCTGATCTAGGCTGATGAGCTGCGAATCTTTATTAAAGGCAAGCAAAAACCATTTTTGCCGCTGGCCGACCACTAAAGCTCCCTTCCCGTTCTTTCTAATGTTTTTCTTTGGGAGATTATATTGATACCAATTATTGGAAATTTTAATGAGCTTGGTGTCTCTCTTTTTCAAACCGGTCTCCTCGAGTAGCTCTCTCCACATGGCTTTTTTCGGGCTTTCATCCTCCTTTATTCCACCCTGAGGAAATTGCCATCCTGATTGATACCTCCGTTTTGCAAAAAAAACTTTTCCAAGCGGGTTGCAAATGACAATCCCTACATTTGCCCTATACCCATCATCAAAAATTAGATCACTCATAAATAGATAGTCAGCTAATCTTTAGCATCCTCAAAATATTTTTTACCGGTATACATGATTTCGACAAAATTATCCTCATTGCCCAAGGTGATGGCATCTGTGATTTCTTTAATGACTCGATTCAACTCTTTAATGGTTTGCATGCTGTGATCATTTAAATGTTGAATCTCAAAGTACAGATTGGGATTTTCTTGAGAAACCCTTCTGGCAACTTCAATCTGATCTTTGAATGTGGTGCTTGAAACTTGCGATAATGCTTCTTTTTTCTCTCCGCTGCCATGCAGAACCTTGGAAAAAGCTATGTTGATGATATGGGACAAGCCCAAAACATAAGAAATGGCATAGTCATGGGAATCAATTGACATCTCAATCAACTGAGCGGTGGTTGACTCAAAAAGCTTCATGATTTCAAAGTGGGTGCCATGATCATCCAAATTCATAAAAACCACATGCTTTCCAGTCAACAAGTCTGTGTCTGGCCCAAACATTGGATGAATGGATGTCACCTTCATCCCTTTTTCTGATATTTTCGTGAGTATCTCTTTAATGGGTGATTTTATGGAAGCAATGTCAAAGAGAATTCCTCGCCTTCCAAGCTCAAGAATTTTTTCAAGAATTTCTTTTGACTGCCTCAAAGGGGTTGCAACAACAGTTATATCGTAATCATCGTCTGTATCAACCCAGTTTGAGAAGTGAGATTTGTCTTCGTCATGGATATCTATGTCAGCGATATGCACCTCGTATCCTTGCATGCTCATAAATTCTGCAAACCAAGAGCCCATTCTTCCGAGCCCACCAATGATCAGAACCTTTTTGCCATTGCCTTGCCCTTCTTCTTTTACTCGAGCGCTCTCTTGAGTTTTGAGTGAAGATTGAATCAATAACTGCATGAGGTCAACCACCATAACGGGGTCGACATTCAGTTCTTGGGCATGGGATTTTGCAAGCTCAATAACCAATTTTTCTCTTTGATAGTCTCTTGTGGGGCTCCCTTTTTTGCGCTTGATGGCGCCAATTTCCTCAGACAACACTTGACGTCTGTGAACCAATTCTATGATCTTTAAATCAAGTTCACTCAATTCATTTCTTAATGTTTCAATGTCCGTCATTTTGATTGCTCTAATGTAATGTCATGTAATTCTAATAGCGACTATACTAATAATCTGAAAAAATTTGAGAATCGAAGATTAATTATAACAAAACTACAGCGCCTATTGATGAACACTAACCTAAGAAAAGCAAATATCTTGAATCCTTTAAAAACGCTTCAAAATTGGATGAAAGAAGTAAGGGATTCCAATACGCAGCCCAATCCGAACACCATGTTGGTTTCAACAGTTGATTCCAATGGGTCTCCAAACTCTAGAATAGTTCTGTGCAAAGAATTAAATGCTGAAGAAGGGTATTTGACTTTCTATACCAATTACTCATCGACCAAATCAAAAGAGCTTGAGGGTAATGCGAAATGCTCCGTGCTGTTTCATTGGGATAAATTTGGACTTCAAGCGCGTCTCAAAGGCTCTGTAACAAAATGCTCAGACTCAAAAAATGACGCCTACTTCTCCACAAGAGACGTTGGCAGCCAGATTGGTGCATGGACCAGCGATCAAAGCACAGAAGTTGAATCGCTTGAAAAGATGGAAGGCTCTTATCAGCAAATCATGGAAAAATTTAAACTAAAAAGCTTGGGAGATGACACAGAAGTAACCATTCCCAGACCTGATTTTTGGGGCGGTTATGATATGTGGATTGGAGAAATTGAACTATGGAAAAATCAAAACAATCGCTTTCATGATCGATTGCGTTTCAAGCGCAATATCAAAATTGAAAATGGCAACATTGACGCCGAAAAAGAATGGAGTGTAATCAGGATTCAACCTTGATTTACTTTTATCTAAAATTGAGCTTTAATCTTTATTGATGAGTTCAGCAAATAGCTGTTTGGGAAGTTGGTGAGTAATCCAACACTGCCCCCGCAACGGTGATCAAGTGAACTGATCTTTAGAGAAGAATCTCAGCCACTGTCAATTAGATGGGAAGGTAAAGATCAGAGTATCCTTGTCAGTCCGGAGACCGACTCGTCGAAGAATATAATGTACGGTGGGTGCGAGTCATCTATGATTCAATTGATTGCTCCAGTCTACCGCTATTTAAGGAGTTAGATATGCGGTCAAAATACTTTGCCTATATGGTTTTATTTTTATCGGTCGCAAATTCAATTGGGGCAATAGAGTCAGAATTAATTGAAAACATCATTGTCAGTGCATCCAAAGATCAACAAAAATTAGAAGATGTAATCACGCCGGCAATAATAATAAGTGAAAGAGAAATTGCTGAGAGTGGGCTTAGATCTGTCTCAGACCTTCTTCAAAATGTGGGTGGCATCAATGTTTCCCAAAACGGTGGCGTTGGTCAACTGACATCATTATTCATGCAGGGATCAAACAGCAATCATGTGCTCGTATTGGTGGATGGTGTCGCTATCAATGATCTGGCTACCGGGATATCTGCCATACAAAATATACCCGTTTCTTTGATTGAAAAAATTGAGATCGTTAAATCACCAAGAGCAACGCTTTATGGGTCCAATGCCGTGGGCGGTGTCGTGAATATATTTACGAAGAAAGATTTTGAACGTGAAGATTATTCGTTGACTCTGGGTGCAGACGAGACAAAAGAAATTTCAATATCAAAAGTGGTTCATAATGATTCCGCTCATTATGGCTTCTCAACATCAATTCTAGATACAGATGGCTATCCAAGCAAAAAGGGAAGCGCGCTTGATGATCCCCATAAGAATGTATCGCTCAATGCTTTTATCAGAAAAGATTTTGAAAAGTTATCCATCGAAGCTGGCGCGTGGAGTAGTCAAGGTGAAACAAGCTATAAAGATTTTTTCTCATCTCCTGTCAGTCAAGATTTTCATAATTCGACGATGAATTTTACTCTGAGTCATGATTTCAGTGAAAAATGGTCTTATAGCATTGAGACAAAATACAATAAGGACTTTCTAGATCAAAATAACAGTGATGACTTCAATCATAGCGAGCGAAATAGTCTTGAATGGATCAACCGATTGCAAATGAATTCATCCAATAAAACCCTCATTGGCATGACTGTTGAAGATGAAAAATTCGCAGCAAGTAATTATGGGGCTGGAGTTGCTGCTGATTTTGAGAATAGAGCCGTGTTCATTGAGCACCTGTATTCGAAATCAAAGCACCAAGTTTTGATAGCGTTGCGCTCAAGTGACAGTGATTTCACAAAGGGTCAAAATGCTTGGAATGCTGAATATGGTTATAGAATTAATGAAAGACTAAGAATGATGATTCTTGGAGGCTCTGCTTATCGTAATCCATCTGCGTTCGATCTTTATGGTTTTGGTGGAAACACTTCTCTAGTTCCAGAAAAATCAAAAAAATTTGGGATAGGCTTTTCTGCGAGCTTAAGTGAATCAACAGAATTGGATGTGAGGTTATTTGACAATAAGATTGATGATCTTGTCGTTTTTAATTATGCGGATTATAAGCTGTATAACATTGATGAAGTCGAAACCAAAGGTCTTGATATTAATATGTCAACTCAGCTCAATGAATGGAATTTAAGGCTCAATGCAACCATTCAAAACCCTAAAAATTTGACGAGCAATAGTCAATTGCTCAGAAGACCGAAAAATTCTTTTGCTCTCACAATGGTTAAAACCATTAATGCTATCACTCTTAACCTTAATCTCAGAAGGGATTCGTCCAGATATGATTTTGGAGGATTAGAGCTTGATGCATACACGCTGATGAATCTGTCAGTCCAATGGCGCATCAATCAGAAACTAATGATCAATGGTTCTTTTCATAATGCACTGAATGAGCACTATGTTCTTGCCCATGGTTACAACACACCAAAAAGGAAAACCTATATAGGTTTTACTTACATGATGCATTAAAACCATTGGCTCCAATGCATCAATCTAGTTAGTATTAATGATATGGGTAACCGTTTAACAAAAATTTTTACCAAAAAAGGCGATGATGGTACGACTGATCTTGGTGGAAACAAAAGGGTCGAAAAGTTCGATAAACAGATTATTGTTTATGGTGAATTGGATGAACTCAGTGCAGCGATTGGCCTGATCACATGCCAGGAAAATATTCCACCCAATATCCTTGATTTTCTTCAATCAACACAACAAGAGCTGTTCAATATCTCAGGAGAATTATCAGCACCTGAATTTGAATCACTGAATGAAAAAAAGGTTGTGTCGGTTGAAAAATTTATAGATTGCATCAATGAAGATTTGCCTCCTTTAAAGGAGTTTATTGTGCCCGGTAAAGAAATCCGTTCAGCTCATACACACATGGCAAGAGCCATTTGCAGAAGAGCCGAAAGATCGATGGTCAAATTATCAAAAGAAAGAGTCGTCAACCCATTTGCACTACAATATCTCAATAGGCTCTCCGATGCTTTCTTTGTGATTGCAAGACTCTTAGCCAGAGAATCGTCAACAGATGAACCGCTTTGGAAACATGACAGGGCTGAGAAAGACTGAATATGGATATTGAGATCATACTTGAGCCTGACCTGCATCCAAATGAAATAGCTGAAATTGCTGTCAAAGCAGAAGAATATGGAATCAGGGCGCTCTGGTCTTCAAACTATCATCAAAATTGGGATGCGTTCATAAGTCTGGTTCCAGCTGCACAACAAACAAGCAAGATTCTGCTTGGGCCTCTGGCGGTAAGTCCTTTTGAAATGCATCCATTGAAAATGGCAAATTCAATCTTAACCCTTAATGAATTGGCTGACGGAAGAGCCATCATTGCAGTTGGGGCAGGCGGAGGAACCCTTGGGGCGATGAAGTTTTCATGTGTAAAAGATTCTTGCCCTGGTTTGTCACCTTTTAAGATTATCAAAGCAGTAAGAGAAGCCGTTGAGATCTTAAGCAACGCTTCCAGTAAAAAATTCAACATGGGTTTTGATGGAGACATTTTTAAAATAACCAGGCCATACATGCAAGGTTTCTCATGGGCCCAATCAAGCCCTCCAAAGATCTATACATGCTCAACAGAACCTCAAATGTTGAGACTGGGAGGCAAGCTTGCTGATGGATTGCAAATGAGTGACGTTGCAATACCCATGCTTGGCGAGGCGATGCAAAACATTCATGATGGAATTGCTAAAAGGGAATCCGAAATTGAGGATTTTAGAATTGGAAACTTTTGGGCATGGCACATAAAAGAAGACAAAGAAGAATCGATGAAAGAGGCACGCCGCGAGCTTATTTTTAGAGGATCGCTTCTTCCTCCATTTTCTTTGCATCATTTTTTGACAGAGGATGAAGCACAAATTGTAATTGATAATTACAATGCAGGACCAAATAACGAATTTGCAAAGGCATATATTAGCCGTTCAGGCGTAATAGAAAATGTTTCAGAGGATCTGGTCAATAAGTTAGTCGGTGATCTTAGCTCTGCTGGCGATATGAATGACATCGATAAAGAATTAGAACGTTTTTATCAATTTAAAGAGGCTGGAATAACAGACCTATCAATCAGGTTATTCGATGATCCATGGAATGGGCTTAAGGTGATTGGTGAAAAAGTCCTCCCAGCACTCAAGTAATGATCTCAAATCCAATCAAATGGGTTGAGCTTGAACTCAAAAGACTTGTGACTCGGGTGATCCTAGATACCCAAAGAAAAAAAAGATCACAGAAAAACAGTGAAGCCAAGAGAGTCCGTGAAGGAAGGAAGCATGTGGTGCATTATTTTCATCAGATCAACGATCCGTATTCGCATCTTTGTGCTCAAATCTTGCCTTTACTGCAAATCACATATGACATTGAAATAAAATTCTTTCTCGTTTCTCATCCCACAATAGAAGCTGCGCCAGAACCAAATTTATTAATGAATCACAGCTTGGAAGATGTGAAAAAAATAGCACCTTACTATGGCTTAGAATTCCCATTAGTGAATCATTTACCTAATGACAAAATCATTAGATTGGCTCAATGGGCGCTGCTTAACAGGGAAGATAAGTCGTTCAAGGACATTAAAAAGATTGGCGATCTGTTATGGACGAATGATCAATTGGGTATTGAAAAGATGGTTTCTTCGGTGCCCGATGGCGAGGTTATCGATAATGCGCTTTCAGCAAACAGTAAATTACGGAAGAAGCTTGGACACTATCTCGGAGGTGTGTTTGTTTATGCGGGTGAATGCTATTGGGGAATCGATCGACTGTCATTTCTAGAGAAAAGATTGACGAGTCTTGGTATAAAAAAAGATGACAAATCAAATGTGATACAAAGAAAATCACTTGAGGCGCATAAGATTGAAAATTTAGGACTCGAAATAGATGTGCTGTGGTCAGCGAGAAGTCCTTATAGTTACCTGGCGATGAAGCCACTGTCTGAACTCTCAAAAAAATATCACCTGAAACTCAATTATAAAATTATTTTACCAATGGTGATGAGAGGCATGAAAGTGAACCTTGAAAAACGAACTTACATTACAAAAGACTGCAAAAGAGTCGCCGATGAATACAGCATTCCATTTGGAAATATTGTGGATCCTTTAGGGTATGCCGTTGAGCGTTGCTATTCGCTGTATGCTTTCGCTAAAAAATACGGCAAAGAAGAACAATATCTTCAGATGTTTGCAGAATCTGTTTGGGCAAATGGCAAACATGGTTATATGAAAAAGAACCTAAAAAATATTATTGAATCAATTGGGCTAGAATGGCCAGACGCAGAAAAAGAATTGGATTCCGAAGGCTGGAAAGATGAAGTTAAAAAGAATAAAGAACGACTCTTTAGCTTGGGTAAATGGGGCCCACCTACAATCATACTCAAAAACAAAGAGGGAAAAGAAGAACTGGTGGTTTGGGGTCAGGATCGAATTTGGCTGATTGAAGAACACATTAAAATGATGCAGACACAAGCGAATTAAGCTAAATTAAATTTTTTAATAAGGATAGGAAATGGAGTCAAAACTAAAAGTATTTATTACGGGTGCCAGCAGTGGAATCGGGTCTGCACTGGCAGAGGAATATGCGAAACAAGGTGCAATCATCGGTTTAGCTGCGAGAAGACAGGATAAATTACAGCAAATCAAGTCCAGCTGCGAGTCATTGGGCGCTGGTAAAGTCATAACGTATGATTTAGATGTGACAAATGAAGAGGCATCAATCGATGTTGCAAAAGATTTTGTCAATCTAGAGAGGAAAGGCATTGATGTAGTGATCGCAAATGCTGGAGTTGCATTCTCTGACAGTTTATCTTCAGGCGATCCAAAACAAATTAATCAAACACTGGCGATCAATATTCTAGGTGTGGCAAATACAATTGTTCCTTATGTTCCTGCTATGAAAAATCAAAAATCGGGTTCACTCGTCATCATTTCTTCGATTGCGAGCTTTACTGCGCCGCCCTACTTTGGCGGTTATGCAGCGTCAAAAGTCGCTGTAAGAAGGTTGGCTGATTCTTGGAGAAGATCTCTAAAAAAATACAAGATTGATGTCACAACTATTTGTCCAGGCTATATAAAAAGCGAGATGACCGATGTCAATGAATTCAAAATGCCTTTTCTAATGGATGCAGATGTCGCAGCACGAAAAATGATCAGAGCCATAGAGAACAGAAAGAAGACTTACATTCTTCCATGGCAGTGGCGCCCGATCATTGCCTTATCAAGACTGTTTGGCCATAAATTATCTAAAATCTAAACTTTGTGAATCAAACCCCTGTAATCTTTTTAGATATGGATGGCGTGTTGGCTGACTTTTTCGGGGCCTTTTCGAGCTATTGCGGGGTAAGTCACTGGAAAGAATTAGAGCAGGATGAGTTGATGAAAAAAATTGACTCGATCAAAGGAACGGATTTCTTTGCGAAAATACCCAAAACGTGGTGTTGCGATGAATTGATTGAATTTGTTTCAGATGTATCAGGTGGGTACTCAATCCTATCTTCCCCCCTCGAAGGAGATGAAGAAAACTGTGCACAATGGAAAAAAGTATGGATCGAAGAAAAACTCTTGATCAAGCCCGATGAGATTTTCATAAAGAGCAACAAAGGAGAGCTAGCTCAATATCGGGGAATGCCAAACATATTGATCGATGACAGGCCTCACAACATTGAAGATTGGCATGCGAATGGCGGCAAAGCCATTCGGTTTCAAGCAAATGAAGATTCGATTGAAGTGGTCAAAAATGCGACAACAAAGATTCTGGAGTCAAGCCATTAATCAAATTCAATGTACTCAAGCTCGTAATAAGTCATCATATATCCAGTCACTTCTGCTCTGACGCAAACGTAATCCTCTTCGGTAACCCAGATATCATAAGGAGGGTGCTTAACTCCCTCATTGAAACCGACGTCATCAATGTAACTAAAGTGATGACACTTAAAGGTTCCGGATTTTACTGTGACTTCCTCAAGTCCATGATATTCAATGCCAATGGTTAATTCAGAAATCATGGGTGGCGTTGCACCACGATGATCCAATGACGGCATGAATGCTCTCATCTCAAAGACACCTGGTCCATTTGATATATCAATGGATCTGCAATTCCAACCGTCTCCCACAATTGGGTGAGTTCCAAAAGCATCAAAAGAACCTCGCGTTTCCTTTTTTTGAGTGAGGCGATCAATCGATGGGCCATAGGACTCACACTCGATCGTCCCATTGCAATCTTCATCCAAATCAAAGACGAATAAGCCCGAGCCCATGAATTCATCTCCAACGGTCAATCGAATAAAACAATCCATCGGATGGTTTTTTTCATTTAAGGTCAATACCACATCTCTCATCACTGTCGGATCCGGCTCCTCTATCTCACAATGCGCTCTTAGGGTGGCCTGTCCATCCGAGTGTTTTGTGATGTGGAATAATTCATGCCCCCTATTTTGATTCATCATTTCTGGCTTCTTGGAAGTGTATGCCAACTTTCCACGAATGTTTTTATGTTTCATTTTGCTCATCCAAAGCTCCTGAGGTTTAAGTAAATAGGAGTAATATAATTTACAATAAGAGGGAATTTTTCAATAGACCACTCAAATAAGATTTTTACCATGAGAAAAAAAAGAATCCAAAGATTTTATATAGAGAAAATTGAAGACCCCAAAGCTCATTTTGAAATTACAGGGGAGCAATGCCATTACGTCACTAAAGTTTTAAGACTGCAAGCAGGAGATCAGATGATCTTATTTGATGAGTCGGGATCAGAATGGATGTCAAAAATCATTGACGGTAAGAAAAATCGGTTGCTCGTTGAGTTAGAGGAAAAAACAATACCCAATCGAGAATCCCCGATAAAAACCACTCTGATACAAAGCATCTCCAGAGGCCAAAGGATGGATACGGTGATGCAGAAATCAACTGAGCTAGGCATCAATAGAATTGTTCCCGTTTTTTCAACAAATACGGTTGTGAAGATGAATCAAGATAAAATTCAAAAAAGGCTTCATCACTGGAGAAAGATATTAATCAGCGCCTCGGAACAATCGGGCAGGACCCAGATACCTAATTTAATCGATCCTATTAACTTGGATGCCGAGTGCTTACAGAAATACAAAAGTGATCTATCGATTTTCTTCGACACCACTGGTCAAGATTCACTTGATGGCAATAAGCCAAAGGAAATCACTCTAGTCATTGGTCCAGAAGGAGGCTTCACAAAAGAAGAGAAGCAAATCGCAATTGATAACGAATATTCAGTCATTCAATCAGGTCCCAGATTGTTGAGAACTGAAACGGCGCCAATCATGGCCTTGAGTATCTTGCAATATCTCTATGGCGATCTATCGAATTGATCTAGAATGAGAATCAATGAGAGCAATATTATGAAACTAGCTGTAGTGATGGATCCCATTGAGCGGATCAAGCCAGAAAAAGATGGAACGCTTGATTTACTGCTTTCGGCTCAATCGTTTGGATATGAACTCACTCGTTTTCACACGGAACAACTGAGAATCAATGACGGCAAGCCATTGGGTATTGGGCGCTCAATCACGGTGAATGATGACAGAGATAGTTGGTTTACCTATGGCAGAGAAAATGAACATTGTCTCAATGACTTCGATGTGATTCTAATGAGAAAGGATCCTCCGTTCGATATGGAATACATATACTCAACATATATTTTAGATCTAGCAAAGATGAATGGGGCCAAAGTCATTAATGAGCCATCTGCGATCAGGAATTTAAATGAAAAAGTTTCCATTACCATGTTTCCGAGCGTGACACCTCCCACCCTGGTGACATCCAATCAAAATGACCTGAGAGATTTTATCAACCTTCAGAATAAAATTGTGGTGAAACCACTCGATGGAATGGGTGGGCGTTCCATTTTTATCGTCGAGAAAGGCGATCAAAATACAAACACAATATTTGAAGAAATGACGAGAAACGATAAAAAAACGATCATGGCGCAAAAGTATATTCCTGAAATTAAGGACGGAGATAAACGCATACACCTTGTCTTTGGTCATCATGTGGGAATGGCGCTTGCAAGAGTTCCTTCTGAGGGCGATCATCGTGGAAATTTAGTGATGGGTGCAACAGGAGAGGTGAGGCCACTCACTGAACGTGACCAAGAAATCTGTGATGCCATTGGAAACACATTGCTCAAAGCTGGAGTCTACTTTGCAGGGATTGATGTGATCGGTGATTATTTGAGCGAAATAAACATCACAAGCCCAACAGGAATGAGAGAAATCTCAAAGAATTCTGAAGTGAATGTTTCAGACCGTTTCTTTGAAGCATTGCATAAATTAAATTGATATGAGTGTTAATAATTCACTCGTGGGTCACTTTCTCATAGCAAGTCCTAGCCTAAAAGATCCAAATTTTGAAAAGACAGTGACCTTGGTTTGTGAGCAGAACGAGTCTGGATCATTGGGATTGATCATCAATAAACCACTGCATCACGATTTGGATGAAGTAATCAATCAAATGAATTTGAATCAAATGGACACAGGCGAAATAAGTTTCCTGCAAGGCGGTCCTGTTGGATTAGACAGGGGTTTTGTAATACACAATTCAGGATTGTGGGAAAACACCACTGAAATCAATGAAAATACGTTCATCACGAGCTCAAGAGATATCATCGATGACATGGTAGATGGCAAAGGGCCCAATCATTCAATATTTATCGTTGGTTACTCAGGGTGGGGGCCGGGGCAGTTAGAAACTGAATTGATGACCAATTCCTGGATAAGTGCACCATACAATCCAACCATTGTCTTTGATGTGGATGCTGAATTTCGTTGGGAAAAGAGCATTGATTCGCTGGGAATAAAAAGTATAAATATAAGCGATCAAATTGGTCATGCATAAAATATAGTGGATTCGAGTATGTCTTCTACTTTCATTGCTTTTGATTTTGGTATGAAAAAAATGGGCGTTGCGATTGGTCAAAACATCACTAATACTGCATCACCACTCGACCCGATGGTCATGAAGAATGGTATTCCAGATTGGGAACTCTTAAAAAGGGTCATCCAAGAGTATCGGCCGGCCATTATTGTCCTTGGCAAACCCAATGTGAACAATAAAAGCTCAGAAGCGCTGATGGAGAAAATTAACGATTTTAAAGGAAGCCTAGAGAATGATCTCAACCAAAATGTAGAATGGGCTTTAGAGCATTTAACAACTGAGGATGCCAAAGAGAAATTGAAACTGCAAAGACAAGAAGGTATCCTTTCGCGAAAAATAATGAAAGGTCAAGTAGATAGCATGGCAGCAGCAATCTTTTTGCAAGATTGGATGAACCAAAGATTAAACGATGGACTTGTCACAAGTTAAAGGGTGATTCGATTGAAAAATTTCTTATACCTTAAAGATCTGAGCAAGAATCAAATCGATGAACTTCTCAATCTATCGGATCATTATCTGAACTCAAATCCTCCTCATGAATTTCAAAATCTTCTAAGCAATCAATCAATCGCCAGTCTTTTTTTTGAGCCCAGTACGAGAACGAGTGCATCTTTTCAAGTTGCTGCAAAACGACTGGGTGCAGAGACAATAATCATTGATGAGAAAAAATCTTCTGCAACCAAGGGTGAAACCATATTGGACACGATTAGAAATTTAGAAGCAATGGGTGTCAAGGCTTTCATCATCCGAACTGGGGACACAAATTTATTTAATCCGCTCATAAATGATGTGGGGCCAAATACGCATTTGATCAGCGCTGGTGAATCATCGATATCACATCCCACACAAGGTCTTTTAGATCTTTTGACCATTAGACAAGAGAAAGATTCTTTTGAAGACCTTAAGGTTGTAATCATGGGAGACATCTCGCACTCGAGGGTTGCAAGGTCTTTGGCAGAAGGATTAGAAATCATGAACACTGGAAATGTCACATTGGTCTCCCCAGTGGAATTTAAACCTGAAATGAGCAGTTTTCCGAATGCGAAACATGAAAACGACCCAAAAAAAGGTCTTTCTGATGCGGATGTAATCGTTGCACTTCGTGTGCAAAAGGAACGCATTGAGTCGACAGAGAGCAGCCTATCGCTTGAGCAATATTCAAATGAGTATCAATTATCTGAAGATAAACTTGCGCTGTGTAAGCCAAATGCGATAGTGATGCATCCTGGTCCCATGAACCGAGGCATTGAAATTTCCGATCAAGTTGCTGACGGGAAACAATCGGTCATCTTGAAGCAAGTGGAGAATGGAGTGGCTGTTCGAATGGCTGTCTTGACTCAAATATTAAAGCAATAAAATGTCGAATAAAGGAACAATCTTTGAAGAAACAGCTGAGGTGGTTGAACAACTGAGATTTGAGGCGGATCAATTTGTCACAATTGTAAAAGCAGAGAAATCATCACAAACCGCTAAGCCTGGACAATTTGCTTTTGTAGAATGCGGTGGCAATACAATACTAAGAAGGCCTCTTTCCTATCTGCGCTCATCAAAAGAGGATGGAACCGTAGAATTCATGTACAAAACAGTGGGCCCTGGTTTAGAGGCACTGAGTCAAATTGAGATAGGCGATGAAATTAAAGTAATGGGTCCGATTGGCAATGGATTCATTCATCCCTCAAACAAAAATTCTGCAATTCTAATCGGGGGAGGTGTCGGCATTCCTCCAGTTTTATTCATGGGTGAAGAATTAAAAAAGGCAAACGATGACATTGAATTGGTCGCTTTCTTTGGCTCTGAAGTACCCTTCCCATTTCAAACATGCACATCTGACTTGGGGATACCGGGTACCGATCAATCGCTCAATGCAACCATTGATGACATGGAAAAACTGAGAATACCGTGTCGATTATCCAGTCAAGCAGGTTATGCGGGTTGCCATTTGGGTCTTGTCACTGAACCGGCAAGCAGTTTCATTGAGACATTGTCAGACTCAGAGAAAATGGAAACAGTGATCTATGCTTGCGGGCCTGAAAAAATGTTGGAGGCAGTTGCTCTATTGGCAAAAGAGAAACAATTGGATTGCGTGCTTTCTCTTGAGGAGCATATGGCCTGTGCAATCGGAGGCTGTGCTGGATGCACGGTCAAAATTCTTGAAGACGATCATGAAAAAATGAAAAGAGTGTGTGTAGATGGGCCTGTATTCAAGGCTGAACAAATATACTTTTAATGACGGATCTCAAGAATAATCTTGAATTAATTTATTCCGAAATTGATGCCATGGATTTCCGAAACGGAAAGCCAAAAATCATAGCCGTTTCTAAGAAGCAACCGCTGGATAAAATAAAAATATTATACGAATTAGGTGTCAACGAATTTGCAGAAAACTTTGCCCAAGAGGCAATCGATAAGATCATAGAACTTGATCTGGATGCCGTTTGGCATTTCATTGGGAACATCCAATCGAACAAAACCAAAATGATTGCCAATCATTTTGATTGGGTTCATTCAATCACGCGTTACAAGGTTGCAGAAAGATTAAACAATCAAAGAATCAAAGCGGAACCGATGAATGCCTGCATTCAAGTAAAGATTGATGATGATGCCAGAGAATCCGTCAGTCATGATGAAGCGAGAGAGCTCCTAAACGAAATGAAAGATTTGGAGAATATAAAATTGAGAGGATTGATGGGGATCTCTATTCCAGACTCCTCATTTGAAGAAAGAATAAATGGTTTTGCCAAACTCCATCAATTCTATAAAGATCTGAATGACGAGGGCTATGGACTGGACACACTTTCCATGGGAATGTCGGATGATTACAAAATAGCCATTCAAAATGGTTCAAATATGATTAGAATAGGCACGGGATTATTTGGCAAGAGACATATTTAATGCATGAGAACAAAAACATTGGATTCATTGGGGGCGGAATGGTTGCAGAAGCGATCATCAGAGGCCTTATATTGCATGGTCATGATGCATCAAAAATATATGTTTCGGATCCAAGCGAAGATCGAAGAAACATTCTTTCTATTCTCAATAAAAAACTGAATGTTCGCGAAAAAAATCAGGAGGTTTTTGATTGCTCGGATGTTTTAATCATCTGCGTAAAGCCTCAAATCTTCAAAGAAGCTGCGCAGTCAATTTCTCAAAAAGACCATGAAAAAATGATCATCTCTGTGGCCGCAGGTATAGAAATTGAATCAATCATGTCACTTTTTGGGGAAGAATCTAAGCTTTGTCGGGCAATGCCAAATACGCCTTGTCTAGTGGGCAGAGGCGTCTCGGCTTTGATTCAATCTAATCTGACAGAAAGTGAAATTGTATTGGCAACATATATTTTTAATTCCGTTGGAAAAACAATATGGGTACAAAATGAAGAGTGGATGCATGCAATCACAGCCGTGTCAGGGAGCGGTCCTGCTTATTTTTTTCATATGATGGATCTTCTGAAAACGGCGGCAATAAAATCCGGCATTCCAGAGGACATTGCTGAAACACTCTCGGTGCAAACTGCCATTGGCTCAAGTCATCTCGCTCTAAACAGTGCAGACGATCTTGTCACACTCAAGAAAAAAGTCATGTCTCCAGGAGGCACAACTGAGGCTGCTTTTAGATCTCTTGATGAGAATGATTTGGATCGGGTTTGGGATGAAGCAATTGAAGCAGCAAGGAATAGATCCATTGAGCTGGGTCAGAACAAATAATTTTTATTCAGCGGTCCCAAATGACTGATCTCGCCCTATTTTTATTTACTACACTTATTGATTTTGTCTTGTTGCTTCTAGTCGTCAGAGTTTTTTCATCTCGTTGGGTGAGCGAATACAATCAAATCAATAAAGCAATCGGTCTATTGACTGATCGATTGCTTTCCACTCTTGGAAAATCAACCGATCCTCAAAGACTGGCAATCATCTCCATCCTGCTTGCATTGATGGTTGAGTTTTTTTCCGGGCTGATCTTATTTGGAATGAACTGCATTAAGAGCCCTAGTGTGTTTGAGCTGTTTGCTCTATCTGCATTATCAATTCTTGATCTTGTACTCACAATTTTCTTTTTCTCGATCATCCTGCATGCAATATTCTCCTGGCTGATACCCAATCAACACAGCAGCCTTTCAGACTTCATTAGACAATTGGTTGTTCCTGTTCTAAATCCAATTCGAAAAAACTTGCCGGTTCCTGCAGGACTTGATTTCTCGCCGTTCATTGCAATTGTGTTAATACAGTCGATTTCTCTATTCATTTCCGGAAACATAACCAGCAAACTACTGCTCGATGGAATTGTTTGCGCCAATTTTCAGCATCTGGTTTAAAATAAATACATGATCATCACCGATGCAAAAGTTGAAACGCATGACATGCAACTGAAAGAACCTTGGGCGATTGCAGGGCATGTTCACGAATCGATTAAAAATACTTTCATTACTCTGAAAGACACAGAGGGCAATATCGGGATTGGTTCATGCGCCACACAGAATGATTCAGAAGAGTCGGTGAAAGCATGCTTTGACAATCTAAATTCTTTTTCATCATCTCTAACCGGAAAAGATCTCACTCCAAATGAAAACATCCTAAGTTGGGTCGCATCAGAATTGTCTTCAAGTCCAGAAGGAAATGCTGCTGTTGATATTGCATTGCATGATTTATGGGCCAAAAGACAAAAAAAATCACTCGTTGAAGCGCTGGGCAAAAAGCATCAAAGTTTCGATACTTCTATAACAATTGGTGTTGCGTCTTTGGAAAAAACCATAGAAATGGCAGAAAAACACATAGGCAATGGATTCTCATTTTTAAAAATCAAAATCGGTGACTGTGTTGAAGAAGACATCGAACGCATGAAAGCACTCTTTGCATTAAAACCTGAGGAGATTAGAATTCGAGTTGATGCCAATAGGGGTTACTCAAAAGAAGAATTGATTAAATTTTATGGAGAAACTCTTGATCTAGGTCTTGAGTTAATCGAGCAACCAATGGAAACGGATCAAAATGATGAGATGCTTTATTTTCCTGAAGAAATCAGAAAAATTTGTGTCGCTGATGAAAGTCTTAAAAACTTTGATCACGCAATGCATCTCGTGCAAGAGCCAAAACCCTTTGGGGTATTTAACATCAAACTCATGAAATGCGGGGGAGTTTTTGCTGCAAAAAAAATCGCGGCATTGGCTCAAGAAAATGGGATAAAACTCATGTGGGGATGCTTTGATGAAAGCAAAGTCAGCATTTCTGCTGCTCTACACACTGCACTCTCGTGTGAGAACACCCAATACATTGATTTAGACGGCTTCTTTGATTTAGGATGGGATCTCATAGAAGGCGGATACACATGCGAGAATGGAGTCATGAGCGTGATTGAAAAGCCGGGCCTGGGGATCTACTGATGAAAAATATTTATGGAACAGCATTGCTTTATAGTGGGGGTCTGCTTGATGATATCCATGCCAAAACAGCACACGGATTACTCAGATACTCGGACCGATTTAAAATTCTAGGTCTGATAGATCAAAAGTTTAATGGTTCAATGAGCGCGGATCTTGTAGAGCATTGCAAAGAAAATCTCATGATATACAAAGATCTATCTGCCGCACTCGAACAATTACCAGAGAAACCTAAATATCTTGTCATGGGAGTGGCATTTGGAGGCGGGATGCTTCCAGAGGAACATCGATTGATTGTGAAAGATGCACTCAGTCATGGCATGGATGTGGTTTGTGGACTGCATCAACTCTTGTCAGAGGATTCTGAGCTTGCAGGGCTTGCTGAAAAAAATGGTGCAGAAATTCATGACATCAGGAAACCAAAAAAAGCAGAAGAATTAAGATTCTGGAGCGGCGAGATCAAAGCGATTCAGATCCCCACAATTGCAGTACTGGGAACAGATTGTGCAACGGGGAAAAGGACAATGTGTCAATTTTTGGTTGAAGCTTTGAGAGAATCTGGCACAAAAACAGAGGTCATTTATACGGGTCAGACAGGATTTCTTCAGGGTTTTAAACACGGCCTAATTCTTGACTCAACATTGAATGATTTCGTTTCCGGCGAACTTGAAAAAGCAATCATTGATTGTGCCACAAAAGAAAAACCTGATTTGATGCTTATCGAAGGTCAATCATCGCTTAGAAACCCTTCCGGTCCATGCGGATCAGAAATCTTGCTCTCTGGAAATATCGATGCCGTTGTTTTGGCTCATCCAGCAGAAAGAAAATATTTCGATAACTGCGAAGCAGCCGAAGCCATCATTCCAGGTATAGAAGATGAAATAGAATTGATCAGACACTATGGAAAAGAGGTCATTGGCATTGCCATCAATGCCAGTGAATCATTCGATACATCTTCATTGAAAGATGAACTTGGAATACCAGTGTTGAACCCAATCTTTGAGGACATCAGTCCTTTGGTTGATAAAATTACTTCAACCTTAATTACTGGTTAAATCATGTTTAATTCTAAGCACGATGGAATTTGATACATAAAGCAAATCGGCAATTTTTCGAACCAAATAATCTTCGTAACGATCCAAAGAATCATCGACCAGTGCTAAGCGCCAAAGCATCTCAATGATTTCATTTTTTGCTTCTGGATCTAGAGTCTCATGAAGGGTTCGGGTAAATTCATGCAGAGAAACTGAATCATCAGCAATTTTTTCTGCTTGATGAAAGAGTTTATTTGCATCGTCAATATTGATGCCAAAATACTCTTGTAAAAGCTCGATGATCGTTTGGTTTTCGAGATCGTCTTGTTCGAAATCAGCTCTCGCCATTTCAATCATAAGAACGGTGGCAGCCATCTCAACTGGATTGATGTTTTCCTGCGTCTGAGTTTGCGGTAAGTCTGGTTTGAAAAATTTAAAGAAGTCTGACACTTTTTTCTCAAAATGATCTATATTTCGATGATATATAAATAAATCATGATTGTGAACAGTTAGATCAATGAAATCATACATTAATAAGATAGGCTTAATTGATGCAAATTCTGCGCTTAAGATTGGGATTGTATTTAGCCTTTTTTTTACTGCATTGATATATTTTGCAGATATTTATTGGTTCTCAAAGCCAGACCTCCTTCCCAAACCGGAAGGTGTTGCATTTTGGTATAAATGGCAACTGAATGACCCCTCATGGATAACCAGAACCTCAGCATGGTTATTTTATTTGGGGCATCAAGGAATCATTTGGTGGCTAATTTATAAGGCACAAGAAGAAAAACCGAGCTATAGCAATGGGCTGCATTGGTTCAATATTTCGGCGCTATTGGCAAATGCAGGATTCATAACACTCCATTTGTTACAAACTGGATTTTGGTACGACGGTCTGGCTCAAGATGTTTTGGAAGTGTCTGCACAATGGTCGGTCATTGTTCTTCTTTTCATGGTATTGATCATGGAAAACCAAAGAAGAGGCATGTTCTTTGGTAAGAGGATTGGATTTGTCAGTAATGCAGCGGTGAGTATTAGAAAATATCATGGGTATTATTTTGCTTGGGCGACGATTTATACGTTCTGGTACCACCCAATGGTTGGAACTCAAGGTCATCTGATGGGATTCCTTTACATGTTTTTACTCTTGCTCCAAGGCAGTCTTTTCTTTACTCGCATGCATTTAAACCCTAAATGGACAATCTTTCTAGAAGCAACTGTTGTTATCCACGCAATGATAGTTGCATGGATGGTTGGACATAATTGGCCAATGTTCTTGTTTGGGTTTTTGGGAGTTTTTGTTGTAACTCAAATGTATGGCCTGCCCATCAGTCAGAAAATGCGTTGGCTTATTTGGGTCATTTTTACAGGCACCTTCATTGCGGTTTACAACTACAAAGGATGGGATAATTGGTATGAAATCATCTTTGTTTCAGGAACTTTGTGGGCTTGCGCCATTGTCATGTCAGCATTAATATTATTGTTTCAACCCAAAAACAATTCTGCCAAAGAAGGATGACTATGAAACTGCTCTCAAATACTTTTCAACATGGAGGATACATCCCTGAAAGATGTGCTTTTGGAATCAAAGACACAGAAAATCATATGGCTTTGGGGCAAAACAAAAACCCTCAGCTTAACTGGTCAGCGATACCTAACGATGCCAAGTCACTTGTTCTTATTTGCGTGGATACCGATGTTCCATCCTCTCTGGATAATTTCAATAAAGAGGGAAAAACCATTTCAAAGGATTTGCCAAGAGTAAATTTTTATCATTGGGTTATGGTTGATATCAAGCCGAAGGATGATTCTGTCTCAGAAGGAGAATGCTCTGATGGCATCACTCCTGGCGGGAAACAAAATCCCAAAGGGCCTGTTGGTTCGCGTCAAGGGGTCAATGATTACACAAAGTTCATGGCCGGTGATCCTGAAATGCAGGGGAACTATTTTGGATACGAAGGACCCTGCCCTCCTTGGAATGACGAAATTCCCCATCATTATCGATTTCAACTGTTTGCTTGCGACTTTGAAACCTGCTCAGTGGATGGAAATTTCACAGCTGAAGAGGTCATCGAGTCAATGGAAGGACATGTCATCGGAAACACAGAGTTGATTGGTCTCTATAGTCTCAATCCCGACATAGGTTAAATTAGAAGATTTGAGGAATGATCCTTGATTGGACTCTGTCCATGTAATCTTCGTAACCCTCTAAGTTGATTGCCAAGGTTTTTTCCTCAATAAGTATTCTGGGTAGCAGTGCCAAAAAAAGAATTGCATTACCAAATAATGCTGTAGCAATACTCCCAAGCCAAAGAGACATCCCAAACAACCATACCAAGAGGCCTAGATACATTGGATGCCTGACAACAGCATAAAGACCTTTGTCTATTAGAACTTGGTTTCGATCGTCCTGTATGTTCACAACTGATTGGGCGAATTCATTCTGGGTGATCGTGAAAACAATAATTAAATATCCAACAATAGAGATAGCAAGTCCTGATATCTTCCAAAATTGAGAAGGCATCCAAAAGAACTTCAGGTAAAACACATCGATGGCATTCATACTAACAACAATACAAAGTGCAGAAATCAATAGCAAAGTGGCAAGCCGATCTTCTCTGGGTTGACGCTGGAAACTAAACTCCAACCTGGCCTCCATACTAGAAGGATATTTTGCAGTGATCCAAAATGAGGTTGCCAAGTTTATAACAAAGTATGTTCCCAACCATGCTGTAGCATCTGGCCAATCGAATCCCGGTGTTGGACCCAAAAGAAATAAGGCATAGAGTGCAATCTGAATTATGATGCCTGCCAGAACCCTGAGATAAATCAACTGCCTAGCCTTGCTCAAAATCCAAAGATAATGAGTTAATGCAATAACGAAGGCCTGTTGGTTGAGGGCCATCATGGAAAACATGACCGAGATGTGCATTACAATTTCCGCATAAAACTTCTTCTCTGACCATGCCATGACTGTGATCAACCTCAACTTTTACAGCATCAGAACTCATGACATCATAAAAACTAGGCCATCCAGTTCCAGAATCAAATTTAGTGTTCGAGCCAAAAAGATCGGTATTGCAACAAACGCACTGATAGGTGCCGCGCTCGTTGTTATGAAGTAAATCTCCAGTAAAAGGAGCTTCGGTTCCTTTTTCCTGAGTAACATGAAGCTGCTCTGAAGATAAGTGATCTAGATTTTTTTTGTTCATAACTTGAGTATACTGAATTCGTAATTGAGATCTATGGATAATCCTAACCCAAAAAAAGTTGCCTCTAGTGACTACCTAAAACCAAAAAATTGGTTGGTTCTTGCCCTATTGGTAAAAGCAAGATTTATTTCATTGCTTCCAATTAAAGCCATTCAATCATTGGGGGGAATCATTGGATTTCTTCTCTTCTGCATTCCTTCAAATCGAAAAAAGATTGCAAAAAGAAATATTGAACTTTGTTTTCCAGATCTCAATGAAAAAGAACAAAATAAAATAGTCAAAGATCATTTCACCTCACTTGGAATCGGCTTCTTTGAGGTCTGTATTGCAAGATGGAAGTCGGATCGAAGCATTGGAAAAATCACACAAATAGAAGGCTTAGAAATTCTTCAAGATGCTGTAAAAAAAGATCGCGGCGTAGTTCTATTAAGTGCCCATTTCACCATGCTAGAGATCAGTGCATTCATTGGCAGGGAATCAATTGCACCAGACATGCCTGAATTGGTTGGCATGTATCGCGTTGGCAGCAATCCAATCATTAATCGTTTTTTTAGAAATGCACGCCTCAAGTCTGTTGACAGTCTTGTCACAAAATTTGAAGTGAAAAGCTTAATCAAAGCGCTCAAAGCAAAGAAAATAGTTTGGTATGCTTCAGACCAAAATTTTACTGGCAAAAATGCAGTCAATATCAGTTTCTTTGGGCAAGATGCTCCAACGACCCCTGCCATATGTCGATTTGCAGAAATGACGGGTTGCACGGTTCTTCCGTATTTCCCAAAGAGATTGCCAAATGGAAATTATGTTCTGACCATATACCCTGAAATGAATAATGATGATTGCAAAAATCCAGAAATATTTTTACAACACTTTTATCAGTGCCTAGAATCTCACATTATGGATAACAAAGAACAATACTACTGGGTTCACCGTCGCTTCAAGAAACCAGGTTCTGAGAATAATCCATACGTTAGCTAATAAAATAATGGCTGACAATGGTGTCCCAATCACTCACTGAGAAGTCTTTTTCATTTTTGTCATAGGTCTTCTCTAATGATCGACGAAAACGGCTGAGGGTTTTCTTTGGTGATGCGATTTTTTGATGGAGTCTGGATGCACTATCAAAATCAATTAAATAGACACTTGGTTTTGTATCGATGAGGATATTATTGGTATTCAAATCCGGATGATAAACCTCTTTATCATTGAACAAACGCAGACAATGGCCAATGGCTTTCCAAACATCGTTGCTGACCTCATCAATTCTGATTAATTCAGAGAGTGTTTTGGTGTTTTCTATCTCAGTGGTAATTAAATCAGCCGTGTATGTGGTGCCCGACCTTTTTACGCGAGCTGCAATGGTTTTCGGTACCGGTAATCCCATTTTAATAAGCTCGTTAAGCCTGCTGAACTCACGAATTGACCTGGCTCCATTGATTCCCGTCCAGAGATATCGATCCTTTATGTAACGACCAAAGATTCCTCCTCTTTGATAATGTTTCAAGACACATTTCTGATTCTGACATTCAAAAAATATTGTTTCGCCTCTGCCTGTTCTCACTACATCGGTATTCTCAAGATCAAGCCACGTTTTTGACTCAAAAAAGTCTTTGTTAATATCCTTGATCAAATCATCCGCATATATGATGATGTTTTCATTGTCATGAATTAATAAGTTGCTCATAGTTCTATGTCTAGAGATTTCTCCGAAGCCGCAAATCAGATTTGCATTCTAAGATTATCAGCACTGGGTGATTGCTGTCACGCTCTGGGTGCAATTAATAATCTAAAAAAAGAGATGCCTGCTGCAAAGATAACTTGGGTAATAGGCAAAAATGAGCATCAATTATTCAAAGATGTCGATGACATTGAGTTTCATGTTGTGGATAAATCAAACCTAATCAAGGCAATGTTAAAAATCAAGCAGGACTTAAAAGGGATAAAATTTGATGCCCTTTTGAATATGCATGCGTCGATGTCTGCCAATCTCATCAGTGCCATGATTTCGTCCGATAGAAAGATTGGATTCAATAAAGCCAGGGCTCGCGATAAACAAAATCTATTTTGTAATGAATTCATACCCGCTAAAAAACAGCAGCATGTTGCCGATGGGATGATTGAATTTGTGAATCACCTCACCAATAAAAATGGCCATCCAGTATGGGAACCCATAAATTTAAAGCCTGAAGAAAATGAAATCAAAAGATACGTTGATGAGAATAAAACCACATGTGTCATCAGTCCATGCAGCAGTCAGAGGTATGGCAAGAGTTATAACCGTAGCTGGCCAATCGAGAATTTTATCGAAATCATAGAGTATCTTTTGGAACAAGAAAATATGCAGGTCATTGTCACTGGAGGACTATCCCAAACTGAAATTGAATATTCAAATAGTTTAGACAAAAAGGGATTTAATGAAGGCTTTATAAATCGGATTGGAAAAACAAGCATTAGAGGAATGGCAGCAATCATCAAGCATTCTCAATTTGTCATTTCACCGGATTCAGGTCCAGCTCATATTGGAACGGTAATGAAAAAACCAGTGATTGGGCTGTATGCAATGAGCAACTTCGATCGAAGTGGGCCATATCATTCAAGAAACTGGATTATTGATAAATACCCTGAGGCTTTGGAGTTATTTGAAGGCAAAAAGATAAGTAACTCAAAATGGGGTCAAAAAGTGAAAGACCCAAAAGCAATGCAATTGATTAAAGTCAAAGAGGTCAAATTGAAGATTGATGAGGTCGTCTCTTATGTTAGAAAAAGTGATTAAGACTGAGCGTCTTAAAATCAAGTATCCCGAGATAGATGACAGAAACGAGCTGACTCACTTGATCAATGATTATGACGTTGTTCAATGGCTCTCAACCATTCCCTTCCCTTACACAGTCAAAGATGCAGAAGAGTTTATTGAGAGAGCACAAGAAAAAGCATTGAAACACGAAAGTTATAATTTCATGATTTTTCAAAATAACACATTGCTTGGAGGGATAGCATTGACCGATTTTAATGGACCATCTTGTGAATTGGGTTACTGGCTTGGAAAGCAATATTGGGGAAATGGCTTTGCTACGGAAGCAGTCGGTGGCATCTTAAAGCTTGGATTTGATGAGCTAAAATTTAATACCATTTTTGCAGCATACAAAATTGGCAATGAAGCTTCTAAGAATGTTCTAAGAAAGTGTGGCTTTCATTATTATCGCGAGTTTCAAGAGCTTGATTCAGTGCTTCAAAAGGAGGAACATCTGATAGAGATGGTTAATAGAAAAGGATAAAGTTATAAAGCAATATTGACTCTTAGAGATCGCCCTTTTCCCTCATTTCATTTCTGATCCTGGTCGCACTTATGTCAGTGATTGAATCATCAAACACCTCCTCTTCAAAGACATAACCAACGCCTCTTCCATAGGTAATATTGACAATATTTGGAACCAACATGATTTCATATTCCACTCCACGCTGATAGCCATCGGAAGCCAAGCCTTCTTCTATATTTTTACAAACCATATCCCAGTCAAACGGATTATCATCTTGGCCTTCCCCTCCGGATGATTGATGAACATCTCTGACCTGAATCATGACTTGGCCCGTTTTTTGGACGCACCTTTTGAATAATGCTTGATGCCCGTCATGCCAGGGCTGCCATCTTCCCAACATTTGAACTGTGGGTTTTTTCCAATCAAACATTTTCTAGAATCTCCTTTGCAATATCTGAGTGGTTGTGATCATTCCACTCGGTGATATGAAAATCGATTTGTTCAGGAGAGATAAAGATTTTATTGGTGTCCTCAAATCGACCTTCTTTGATGGTATCCATCCATATAAGAATATCGGCATCAAAATTTTCTCTTGTTTCTTTTGTGGGACAAACAAAATCACAAACGACATATCGGTCATTTTCTTTTTCAAAATCAGCAAAAGTCCTCATTCTTCTAGACTGTCTTCTTCGTCCTTCATCTGAAAAATCCCAATCATTTGCCATATCTCTCAGTTTATCGGCGTTGTACCATGCGGCATTCAATATCGGAACAAGCCTCTCAGCAAGATATGTTTTTCCGCTGCCAGGAAGGCCCATAATCAGAATTTTATATTTTGTGCTCAATCATGCCTCCTTTGTTGCTTCTAAAACAGCTTGTGCAATTACAAGGTCTTGTACCGCAACACCCGTAAGGTCTGCAATGGTTATTGAATCCTCATTTATTCTTCCCGGTTTCAATCCTGCAAAAATTTCTCCAAGCTCAACTATGCTTTCAGAATCAATCAGTGATCTCTTAATTGCTTGATGTATTTCACCACGAATCAGGTTCTGCTCCAAGCTGTCTGCAACAACTAAATCTGCCTTCGATAGTAAGTTTGGATCAAGTTCGCATTTCTCAGGAGTATCCGATCCAACCGCGGTTATGTGTGTGCCAGGCTTTACCCACTCTGATTGAATGAGCGGATCCTTTGAGGAGGTGGTCGTTATAATCAGTCTTGATTCTGTGACAAGTTTCTCTAAATTGGTCTCAATATTGGCATTCAAGTCCGAAAGGTCTGATTTTGCTTGATCAACCTTTATAGGATCCCTGCCCCAAATATTGATTTTCTTAATTTTCATGAGTGCGGAAACATGTCTCGCCTGATATCGTGCTTGTACACCTGTGCCTATAATGGCCACTGATTCAATGCCATGATTCGAGAGCGCATGACTGGCGATTGCACCTGCGATTGCGGTTCGAATATCTGTCAAGTTAGCATCATCAATCAAGATGGCCTCTGGCACTCCTGTTTTAATGTTAAATAGCAGCATCATGCCTTGCCCAGGCTTGATGTCATGCTCTTGATTATGAGGAAACCCTGATGCAATCTTAATGACATAGTAGTTCCCACCTTCTATGTATCCATATTTTATATGGACCTCTCCCGGTGGTTGATCCATGATCAACTCACCAACTGGAGGAATCACCGCATTGCCCTTCGAGTATTCAATGAACGCTTTTCTCATGGCATCATTGATATCCATTTTTCGAATCAGTGGTTCGATTTGCTCCCAATTGAGGACGATGGGCATCATGTTTGTAGAACCTTCAATAATGTCTGATTACTAATATTACCTCCACACAGAAGTATTGTGACTGTCTTGTTTTTATATTCTTCTTTGACGCTATCAAAAGCAGCCAATGCAACCCCGGCCGCTCCCTCAATGAGCATCTGATGTTGATCCATAAATGATTTCATAGCGCGTTCAATTTGAGCCTCGCTAACTAAAATAGAGCGGTCAACCACTGATTGACAATAATCGAATGTTATCGATCCTTCCTCAAGCGCCCCAGCAGTGCCGTCACTCAATGTTTGTAAATGCTCAATTGGTTCAATTCTTCCGACTTCAAGCGCATGATGCATTGCGGCTGAATGTTCAGGTGAGCAAGCAATGATTTCACATTCCTGACCGACCCCTTTGAGGTAACTGCCAATTCCAGCAATCAAGCCTCCGCCTCCTACAGCAATAAAAACAGCATCCATTTGCTCTTGTTCTTTGAGGATTTCAATTCCAATTGTTCCCTGGCCTGCCATGACGTCTTCGTCATTGTAGGGCGAAAGATATGGCAGATTATTCTTCTCAGCACACTCTCTGGCTGCAATTTCAGCATCGCCAGCATCTTTGCCAACCAATTCAACTTTGGCCCCAAGAGATTGAATCTTTTTTAGCTTTGCTTCAGAAACCGTACTGGGCAAAAAAATCATGGCATCCATGCCGAGCGTCTTGGCTGCATTCGCAACGGCTGAACCATGATTTCCAGAACTTGCGGTAACAATGCTTCTGTGGCCTTGATCATGAAGTATTCTTGTTTTATTCGTTGCGCCTCTTACTTTGAAAGAGCCTGTCACCTGAAAGTTTTCTAGTTTTAAATAAACATCAGCATTGGATTGATTGCTCAAGGTGGGTGAATATTGCAACGGGGTATATCGAACATCGTTCTGAATACGACGATGCGCTGCTTCTACCTTTTCGTGGAAATTCTGATCGATCATAAGTATTGATTATAAAGACTAATGTATGCTTCAGTCATTCTTTCTATGCTGAATGCATCTGACTTCTTTCTGTTCATATTTGCCATCTCATTCCTAATGCGCTCATTAGAGTAAAGCTCTGTTAAAGGCGTGAAAAAGTCAGAGCTTTTCTGGCCGATTAAATATCCATTTACACCGTGCTCAATGATGTCAGGTATTCCGCCCACGTCTCTTGCGATGATGGGCAACCCAAAACCGATTGCATCTAAAAGAGTAGAGCCCAATCCTTCATGCCTAGAAGGAAAAATAAAAGCATCAAAAGCATTGAGATAATCACCAATATTTTCCACCTGCCCAGTAAAATAAATATTATCCAAATCTTCGCTTTCTTTTTTAAACATTAATTCATCTCTGCCGGAACCAACCAGGACAAAACCAATCTCAAGCCTCCTATTCTTCGCTTCCCTTGCAAGCTCAATGATAACTGACTGACCTTTGTGGCTGTCATCGAGTTCACCAATATGACCTACAACGAATTTTTGTTTAATTTCTTCTCGAATTTTTGATGACTGTTGTGGGTCATGATTAAAATTTGCAGAAGCACTTGGAATGATTTTTAGGTCAATATTCTTGCCGAATGAATTCTTTACAGACTTTGCAATCGAGGAAGACAAACAGATTATGCTTCTTGCATTTCCATAAATTTTCTTGCTTATAAAATTAACTTTGGGTGTTCTTTGGACTCTACGTGTATAGATGTAATTTAAACTTCTGGACAAACCATAGAAATAGAACTGAGGGAAAGAACGTGAATCATGAAAATGAAAAAGTGTTTTTTTCGATGCCTTTGAAAAAGAATCAAAAGCAAATAGGCTTGCTTCTTTCACATCAAGCTCAGAAATAGACTTACAACGTGCACTTAACTCAGAATTTTTTCTTGTTATTAATCTCTGTTTAAAGCCCTTCTCTGACAATGCCTTAATAAGAAGCATTGTTTGCCTTTCGCCGCCCCTGAAACCATTTGCTAAATTTACATGACAGAGCAATGGTGCATCATCATTCATCAAAATCTTTCAACTCGTAGGTTGTTCCACAATATGGGCATGGGGTTTCCTTCCCAATGATTTCAAGAAAAACCCTGGGATGGCCATCATAATCATCATATTCTTCTAACGGACAATGCAGTGGAAGCTCATCGGATGTGATTTTAATATGTTTTTCTTTATTTAAAGCCATGATTTTTCACCATTTAAATAATCATCATAAGAATTATAACTCAGAATAAAAAAGCCCCCAAGAGGGGGCTTTTTTTTAGGTGGATGAAAACGATTACATCATTCCACCCATTCCACCCATTCCGCCCATATCAGGCATTGGAGTAGGAGGCACATCATCTTGTGGTGCTTCACTCACCATTGCTTCAGTGGTCAACAATAGACCAGTAACGGAAGCAGCATTCTGTAATGCATACCTTGTCACCTTGGTTGGATCAACGATGCCCATCTCAATCATATCGCCGTAATCATTAGATGCGGCGTTATAACCATAATTGCCTTCACCATTAGCGACTTCATTTAAGATTACTGAAGAATCACTTCCAGCATTGCTGACGATTTGCCTGAGAGGCTCTTCCAATGCTCGTCTCAAGATATTGATTCCAACATTTTGATCATCGTTGTCGCCCTCGAGTTTATCCAAGCTCGTTTTAGCTCTTACCAAAGCAACGCCTCCGCCAGGAACAATACCCTCGAGTACTGCCGCTTTAGTTGCATTCAATGCATCTTCAACTCTCGCTTTTTTCTCTTTCATTTCAATTTCAGTGGCAGCACCAACTTTAATGACTGCAACACCGCCTGAAAGTTTAGCCAGCCTCTCTTGAAGTTTTTCTCTATCATAGTCTGAACTCGAATCTTCAATTTCAGCATTGATTTGACTGATGCGTGCCTTGATGTCATTCGCAGTGCCCGCTCCATCAATGATGGTTGAGTTTTCTTTTGTGATTTGAACTTTCTTAGCACTACCAAGATCTTCCAAGGTTGTTTTTTCTAAACTTAAACCCACTTCCTCAGAAATCACTTGTCCGCCAGTCAGAACAGCAATATCTTGTAGCATCGCTTTTCTTCGGTCTCCAAAGCCTGGTGCTTTAACGCCGGCTACTTTCACAATGCCTCTGATATTGTTTACAACGAGTGTTGCAAGTGCTTCACCTTCGATGTCTTCTGCAATGACCAAAAGCGGATTGCCAGATTTGGCAACAGCCTCAAGCAGTGGAAGAAGATCTCTGATGTTAGAGATTTTTTTATCGAATAGAAGAATGTATGGATTGTCCAATTCAACGCTTTGGCTGTCTGCCTGATTGATGAAATATGGAGATAGATAACCACGATCAAATTGCATTCCTTCAACAACATCCAATTCATTTTCAAGGCCTGATGCTTCCTCAACTGTGATCACACCTTCCTTACCGACTTTTTGCATGGCTTCAGCGATCACCTCGCCAACAGCAGTATCGGAGTTCGCAGAAATTGTTCCCACTTGAGCAATGGAAGTATCATCACTGCACGGAACAGATAATGATTGCAGACTCTCTATAACCACGCCGGAGGCCTTGTCTATTCCTCTTTTAAGATCCATTGGATTAAACCCTGCAGCAACAGATTTCAACCCCTCTCTATATATTGCCTGAGCAAGAACAGTCGCCGTTGTCGTTCCATCGCCAGCAACATCAGATGTTTGTGATGCAACTTCTTTGACCATTTGGGCACCCATGTTTTCGAAATTGTCCTCTAGCTCAATTTCCTTAGCAACAGAAACACCATCTTTAGTAACTGTTGGAGCACCAAAACTCTTATCAAGAACTACATTTCTACCTTTAGGCCCTAGTGTAACTTTTACGGCATCAGCGAGAACATTGACTCCAGTCAACATCTTCTGACGCGCAGAGTTTCCAAATTTAACTTCTTTTGCAGCCATTTTTATTTCCTCTATATTTTAATTATTTAATGGTTTGTTAATGAGCAGTGACTTAGTCAATCACTGCCATAACATCATCTTCTTTCATTACCAGGAGTTCTTCTCCATCCACTTTTACTTCAGTACCGCTGTACTTACCAAAAAGGATTTTGTCTCCTACTTTTAAGTCTAGTGGCCTAGTATCACCATTATCTAGAACTTGACCATTGCCAACTGCAACAACTTCACCTCTACTGGGCTTTTCCGCAGCTGCCTCTGGTATTACGATTCCACCTGGAGAAGTAGTTTCTTCTTCCATGCGTCTAACAATCACTCGATCTTGAAGTGGACGAATATTCATCTCTGATCTCCTCAATTTGTTATTATTTATAGTCTTCTATCGATTTAGCAGTCTCAATAGAAGAGTGCTAATAATAAGGATGATTTTTTAAAATTCAAGCTTGTTGGGGAACTTTTTTTTCAATAATCTCGAAACTAGACAGACGATGAAAATAAAACAATCAATCTTAAAATGCTTCAGTCTTGTAATAACCCCATTGATAATGGCCTCTGCAAGCTTATTTGCTCAACAAGTCCTGAAGCCTCAAGAGGCTTTTCCCGTAGAGGCATTCGTGCAAAATGATGTGATTCAGGTCAATCATCGGATCGAAGATGGGTATTATCTGTATAAAAATAAAATCAGTTATAGATCAATCCAAGACGGCATTGTGCTATCGGATTATACATTGCCCGAAGGAATTGAAAACGAAGATGAGTTCTTTGGAAAAACTGAAATCTATAGAAACCCCTTCAGCGTCTATATCAACCTCATCGAAGGATCAAAGACCCCTGTAAGATTAGAGGTCGACTCTCAAGGATGTGCAGACATTGGTTTATGCTATCCTCCGCAAACTTGGGTGATTGATGTTCAGAGTGGGTCCAATCTTGAGGCCACCCTTTTTTCTGATGCCTCAAATGTTTCAGAAGAAGTGAGGCTGGGATCAATCATCACTGAGTCAAACCTATTAAGCGTTTTCTTTGTATTTATTGGTCTTGGGTTTCTGTTGGCATTCACCCCCTGTCATCTGCCCACAATTCCCATACTGTCATCGATCATTATTGGTCAAACAGAAGGCAATAGAGCAAAATCATTCACGCTTTCTATGACTTATGTGCTCGGCATGGCGGTCACTTACTCTGCATTTGGAACACTCACTGCTCTTGCTGGCAATCAAATGCAAGCCCTATTCACCATGCCAGGTTTCATAGCACTCATGGCAATCCTGTTCATTATTTTGGGTCTGAGCATGCTGGGATTATTCAACATGCAAATGCCGAGCTTTCTCATGAATCAAGCCAATAAGCTAATGAGTGACCAAAAAGGAGGAAGCTACATAGGCGTCTTCGTCATCGGCATTCTGTCAGCATTTTTAGTCACTGCTTGTGTCGCACCTCCATTGGTTGCAACACTCATGGTTATTGGGCAAAGCGGTGACATTTTTCGTGGAATCATAGCACTCACTGCGCTGAGCATTGGTTTAGGAATTCCTCTAATGGTGATTGGCTTAACTGCATCCAAATGGTTGCCGACATCTGGAAAATATCTTGAAGCCGTAAAAGAGTTGTTTGGCTTTATCATGATTGGTTTAGCTGCTTGGATTATGAGCCCATTCTTAAGTGAGTATTATGTAGAACAGATTTACTTATTGTTGCTTTTCGCCTCAATCATTTATTTTTTGAAATATCTGATCAATTCAGAGTTCTTAAAAAAACTGGCTCAATCATCGATAGCAGTGTTAACAATTGCAGCGGTCCTCTTCAATGCTTCCATGAATGATGCAAGCAAAGAAATGGATCAATTCTCTGATAATTTCTATGGCGTTGAAAGCTTTGAAGAACTGGGAATAAAGCTTGAAGAGGCTCTAAAAAAAGGCAACCCCACAATGGTTTACTTTACGGCAGATTGGTGTGTTTCTTGCAGAAGGCTTGAGAAGAGTACTTTCAATGATCAGGAGCTACAAAATAAGATTGGCAAAATTCAAGCCATAAAGGTTGATCTGACTGATAACTCCATGGGAGACCAGTTGCTTATCAAAAAATATTCTATCTTTGGCCCTCCTACAATTCTCTTTTTTGACTCCGATGGTGTAGAGAAAACAAATCAAAGAAGGATTGGGGTGGTGAATGCAGATATTCTGATCAAAGAAATAGATTCATTGTTAGATCAGTCATGAAGAATCTATTTATTTTCGCTGGCCTCATCATAATTTCTATAGCAGTCGTGTTTCAGTTTCAAGGATCACAAAAACAAACGATAGTGATGCCAGAGTTTTCACTTGAGAATATGGCTGGAGAAACGGTTTCGATCGAAAAATACAAAGGCAATAAAACACTGATTAATTTCTGGGCAACCTGGTGCAGGCCATGCAGAAAAGAAATGCCAATGCTAAATGGCGTATATCTTTCTGCAGACCCAACAGAATTCAGTGTGGTTGGTATAGCGATCGATAAACCAGAAAAGGTGGCACAGTTTGTAGCAGAATTGGGCATTGATTTTCCCATCATGGTTGGTCAATCAGAAGCGTATGACATCATGAAAGAACTAGGAAACGAAGCATTGACGCTTCCATATACAATCCTTATCAATGATAAAGGAGAAGTGGTCTGGACAAAGAATACGGAATTAAAGCACAGCGATATGGATGAGGTATTAAGCATACAATGAGCTATCTTTCACTCAAACTGACCCATTACGGACCCCCTGAAAGCTCACTTCAATTGACTGAATGCCAGGAAGAAAATCCAAATCCTGAAGAAGCAATAGTCCATATCGATGCAGTTGGAATGCACATTGCGGATAGTCTGACAGCCAGAGGAACCGAGATCCTAAAACCGGTTCCATGCATTCCTGGATTTGAAGGTGTCGGCACTGTAAAAAAACTAGGGTCCAAAGCGGGAGATTTAAAAGAAGGAGATAAGGTTCTGTTGCCAATGGGCACTGGAGCAATGACTCAACAGCTTAAAATTCCTGCATCATCGTTGACCAAAGTTCCTGAACCATATGCGCCTGATGCGCAGCTGGCATTGATCACAGTAAATGGATTCACTGCATACTTTCTTTTAAGGGACTATTGGCCACTCAAAGAAGGTGATTGGGTGATTCAGAATGCTGCAAACTCGAACGTAGGGAGATACCTAATTGCCCTTGCAAAAGAAGAAGGGGTCAACACACTGAACATTGTTCGGAGAAAATCGCTCATTCCTGAGCTTATTGAATTAGGTGCCACTGAGGTAATTTTAGACAGAGAGCATTCAGATGAAAAAATCCTAGAGAATATCCTCTCAAAAAATATAAAACTCGCAATAGATGCCGTCGCAGGACAGGCCACAGAGCAGCTTGCAAAATCGATATCTGATGAGGGATTAATTGTGAACTATGGAACTGTCACTAAGGAAATGTGTCACATTAGCTTTTGGTCATTATTCAGAAAAAAAATAACGCTCAAAGGAATGTCAACGCTGAATGGTTTTGAAACCAGAACCGAAGAAAGGGTCAAAGAAATTCATCAAGACTTAGCAGTGATGGCTAATCAAAGCATGCTCCAAACAAAGATAGCCGCCACATACGGCATTGAGGATTACCTCAAAGCTTATCGTCATATCGATCAAACTGGGAAAGAGAGAGATGGTAAAATAGTTTTACTTCCAAACAATTAAGGGGAAAAAATGGCAAATCAGGGGACGATCATAACGGTCGTCGTATACAATATTTTACTGATTGGGATTGGTTTTCTTGCAAGCAAAAGAAACCAAACCAATGATGACTTTTATCTTGGTAATCGAGGCTTGGGGCCTTGGGTTGCAGCTCTGAGTGCTTCAGCGAGTTCATCGTCAGCATGGACATTATTAGGAGTCAGTGGTCTTGCATACTCTGTAGGTTTGGGTGCTGTATGGATCCTTCCGGGAGTTATGTTTGGATATTTTGTCAGTTGGACATGGATAGCGCCAAAACTCATGGAACTGAGTAAAAAAACGGGAGCTGTGAGCTTGCCGCAACTGCTTTTCCACGACTTTGATGAAAAGGATAAGAAACTACTGATGAGACTCAGTACAATTATCATCACATCCACTCTAATCATATACGTAGCGGCACAATTTCAGGCAGCGGGAACAACGTTTGCCACAATCTTGGGTATTTCTCAAAGTGCAAGTGTCATACTCGGGGCCATGGTGATCCTTATATATACCTTTATTGGAGGCTTTTGGGCAGTTTCTCTGACAGACTCAATCCAGGCAATATTGATGTTTTGTATTGCCATATTTCTTCCGTTGCTCTTGCTAACAGTCGCGGGTGGTTTCTCAGGTGTGCATCATGCTTTGGAAGCGATAGGAACAGCAGAAGAGAGGAGTCTGACAGGGGTTTATACTGGAATGCTAGGCATTGGATTCATCATTGGGAATATCAGCATTGGATTTGGATACCCAGGTCAACCATTTGTGGTGAATCGATTCATGGCAGCTAAAGATATAAACACCATCAGAAGAGGAAAATATATCGCAATGTTTTGGGCATTGGTTATTTTCTCAGGAATGATCCTATTGGGATTAACAGCAAAGGTGATGTACTCAACAGTTTCTAACCCTGAAACGGTTCTGTTTTTTGTCAGTGAAAGGTTGTTCGGTCCAATTTTTGCAGGAATTATTTCTGCTGCTGTTTTATCAGCCATTATGTCAACGGCAGACAGTCAATTACTCACGGTTGCAACCTCGGTTGACAATGACTGGAATGATGGAAAAAATAAAAACATCAAAAGCGCGAGATTGGCCATCATTTTTGTTGTCATTGCAGCGACATTATTTTCACTCTTTGCACCAGACACCATATTTGACAGAGTCATTTTTGCATGGACAGCACTCGGTGCAGCATTTGTCCCAATGGTTTTATCAAAAGTATTTGCATGGAGTGTCTCAGGAAGGGCTGCCCTGGTATCAGTACTCTGTGGATTTACACTGACCATAGTTTTGCATTTTCTTCCAAATACACCCGGTGATATCGTAGAGAGAACAGTGCCGATGGCGCTTGGTTTACTGTCGTTGTATATCTCAAAGAAATGAACGCTGCATGATGCATTTATTAGACATGTTCTCTTATAATGATGCTAAATGCATTGATCATGCTGTTATAATTCAATAATATAGACATATGAGTAATTTACTTTTAATCAATGGTCCAAACCTCAATCTTCTTGGAAGCAGGGAGCCTGGGATATATGGCTCAAAAAGCCTGGATGACATTGAGAAAGAACTATCAATCATTGCGGAAAATAACGGACACAAACTTCATTGCTTCCAAAGCAATTCAGAAAGTGACATCGTTGATTGGATTCATGAACATACCAATGATGCGGATTTTTTAATCATAAATCCGGGTGCATTCACTCATACAAGCATCTCAATCAGAGATGCAATATTAGGAACGGACATTTCTTTCATCGAAATTCATATCAGCAATATCTTCTCTAGAGAAGAGTTCAGAAAAGAGTCGTATTTTTCAGATATCGCAGAAGGTGTGATCTCAGGACTTGGTTTTAAGGGATACGAACTTGCACTCAATGCTGCATTAGGAATGCTCAAAAAATAGTCATGGATCTTAGGAAAGTAAAAAAACTGATAGAACTTCTTGAGGAATCTGGTTTATCTGAAATAGAAATCACCGAGGGTGATGATAAAGTCAAAATCACAAAAGGCGGAAAGCAAGCACCTCAGGCAAATGTCGTTGAGACAGCTCATGAACCAGAAGCATTGGCTCCGACCGAAACAATTGAGGAGGATTCAGGAATAAAAAATAACAATGGCTTCCATGAAATCAAAGCGCCAATGATAGGCACTTTTTATCAGTCATCAGAACCCGATGCTGAAGCATTTGTAAAAATCGGAGATCCCATCAGCGAGGGAGACACCCTTTGCATCATTGAAGCAATGAAGATGATGAATAAAATTGATTCAGATGTCTCGGGAACAATAGAAAGGGTTTTGGTTCAAAATGGAGATCCTGTTGAGTTTGATCAGATTCTCTTCTTAGTCAGCAAAAAATAACCAATGCTAGACAAAGTCCTCATTGCAAATAGAGGTGAGATTGCACTCAGAATTCAAAGAGCCTGTAGAGAATTGGGCATTAAAACAGTTGCCATACACTCCACTGCTGACAGCAGCCAAAAACATGTATTTCTTGCAGATGAATCGGTTTGCATAGGACCTCCAGAGTCACTAAAGAGCTATCTCAATATCCCATCAATCATCAGTGCGGCAGAAGTCACAGACGCAATGGCCATTCATCCCGGTTATGGCTTCCTAGCAGAAAATGGCAATTTTGCTGAACAAGTCGAGAAAAGCGGTTATGTCTTTATCGGACCTAAGTCTGAAACCATAAATCTTATGGGCAACAAGATCAGTGCCAAAGAGATTGTGAGCGAGGTAGGCATTCAATGCATACCAGGCTCAGAAGGTGAATTAGACGATGACATTGAAAAAGTTTACACACTCGCTGACCAAATTGGCTATCCAGTATTGATAAAAGCTGCGGCAGGTGGAGGCGGCAAAGGAATGAGAGTTGCACATACGAAGGGCGCCCTGCAGCATACGATTGATCTGACGAAGTCAGAATCAAAAGCGGCATTTGGTGACGATACAATCTTTATGGAAAAATTACTGGAAGAGCCCAGGCATATTGAATTCCAAGTGCTGGCAGACCATCACGGCAATGCAGTTTGCTTAGGTGACAGAGATTGTTCCATGCAACGAAATCATCAGAAAATCATTGAGGAAGCACCTGCCCCAAAAATTCCAAAAAAGCTTAGAGAAGAGATGATTCAAAAATGCATCGATTTTTGTACTCACATTGACTACAGAGGGGCAGGAACGCTTGAGTTTCTCTATGAAAACGGAGAATTCTATTTCATTGAAATGAATACCAGGCTCCAGGTTGAACACCCAGTCACGGAAATGGTTACTGGCATTGATATCGTAAAAGAACAAATCAAAATTGCCATGGGATTGCCACTATCTGTCAAGCAGGAGGATATCGTAGAAAAAGGACATGCCATTGAATGCAGAATCAATGCCGAGGATCCAAAAACATTTATGCCATCGCCCGGGAAAATAGATTTATGGCACCCTCCTGGTGGCCCTGGGATCAGGGTTGATAGCCACATTTATACTGGATATGAAATACCGCCCTACTATGATTCAATGATAGCCAAAGTCATTGCATACGCAAATTCAAGGGAGTCTGCCATTACCAGAATGGGCATTGCTCTTTCTGAAATGATTGTGGAAGGGATCAAAACAAACAGAGATTTGCAAATTGAAATCATGCAACACAATGCCTTCAAAGAAGGCGGTACAAATATCCATTATCTAGAAAAAAGATTGGGTCTTTAGACCACTTATCGCTCATTTTTTATCTCACACATGTTATAGTTGTACTTTCTGGAATCTCTAGAATTTAGGGTACCCAATTCATAATTAAGCATTTGATTGCAAGGAAAACTATTCTTCGTGAAAAAGAAAAACAATAAAAAAATTCAGAAGCTAAATGGTTCCCTAACTCACTCCGCAGAAACAGCATTAAAGAAATATTTCAAAACATTAAATGGCCATAGGCCAAATGATCTTTATCAATTGGTTCTAAAAGAAATTGAACGACCTTTAATGAAAGAAGTCATGAAACATACCGATAATAATCAAAGCGAAGCTTCGAAAGTTCTTGGCATCAATCGATCCACGCTCAGAAAGAAATTGAAGCAATATAAGCTGATCTAGGTTATAAACCAATGACAGGGGACGAAAAATTAAAAATAAATAATGCCCTGATCAGCGTTTCCGACAAAAGTGGCTTAGAAGAACTTGTTAGATATTTGAACCAAGAAAAGGTTTCGATCTTTTCGACAGGTGGGACTGCGAATTTCATTCAATCACTTGGGATAGATGTCACGCAAGTCTCAGAAATCACAAACTTTCCTGAAATCATGGACGGTCGAGTAAAAACACTCAATCCATTGATCTATGGAGGCATTCTAAACAGAAGTGGCATTGATGACGATGTTCAAAAAGAACATGGGATGATCAATTTGGATCTTATGGTGATCAATCTCTATCCATTTGAAGAAACCATTTCTAGAAAGAACGCTGATGAAGCGGATGCCATCGAAAATATTGATATTGGCGGTCCAAGCATGATTAGGGCCTCGGCTAAGAATTTTTACAATAAGACCGTTTTAACCGATCCTCTGGATTATGATTCATTTATAGATGAACTTAAAAACAATGATTGCTCAGTATCAAAAACCACCAGAAGGAACCTGGCAGTAAAAGCATTCAAAAGGACAGCGATGTATGATTCTGCAATTCATAATTATTTCTCATTGAATGTTGTTGAAGAATTGCTTCCTAAAGAGATACCGCTTGGACTCAAAAAAACCTCCTCTCTAAGATACGGAGAGAACCCTCATCAAAGTGCTGGCTTATATGTTTCTGAGAAACGAGAAGACACCTTAGCGAATGCAAAAATACATCAAGGAAAAGAACTCTCTTACAACAACTTTCTAGATGCAAACACTGCCATGAATTGTGTAATGGAATTTGAAGAACCCGCTTGTGTGATTGTGAAGCATGTCAACCCATGCGGTGTTGCGATTGGGGCAGACCTAAATAATGCATATGAAAAGTCTTTTGAAACCGATCCAGAGTCTGCATTCGGAGGCGTGATCGCTGTGAATGGCTGCGTGGATAAAAACTTTGCATCGAACTTAATCAAAAATCAGTTTGTAGAGGTTCTATTGGCTCCCGAATTTGACAGTGATGCACTTAATGTCTTAAAAGAAAAAAAGAATATTAGAGTAATATCGAAGAAAAAGTTTGAAAAGAAAAAGCTGCCTTTCTCTATCCAAGCAATAGATGGTGGATTCTTAGTTCAAGAGGACGATTCGGAAATCATAGTCAAAGATGATTTAGAATACGTCACTGACAAAAGGCCTTCGGATGATCAGATTTTAGATCTACTATTTGCGTGGAAAGTCTGTAAATACGTTAAGTCCAATGCGATTATTTTTGCAAAAAATCAACAGACCATTGGGATAGGTGCAGGACAAATGAGTCGTGTAAATAGCGCCAAGATTGCAAGCCTAAAAGCCACAGCAGCTGACTTAAAAACAGAAAATTCTGTGATGGCTTCTGATGGATTCTTTCCATTCAGTGATAGCATCGAGATGGCATCTGACAATGGAATCTCGTGCATCATTCAGCCTGGTGGCTCAATCAGAGATGACGAAGTCATCAAGGAAGCAAACAAGCAAAATATTGCCATGGTCCTGACTCGTATGAGGCATTTTAGGCATTGATCAATGGCTCATAATCAAAAAATTCTAATCGTAGGCAGTGGCGGAAGAGAGCATGCTTTTGCATGGAAAGCTTCACAATCTGAACTTGTTGATAAAGTTTTTGTGGCGCCAGGAAATGCGGGTACTGCTCTTGAGCCAAAAACTGAGAATATTGATATTGATTCGTCGGATATCCCGGCTTTAATTTCTTTTTCCAGGACAGAAGATATTGATCTTGTAATTGTTGGCCCAGAGGATCCGCTGGTAAAAGGCATTACTGATGCATTTTTAAAAGAAGGCATTCATTGTTTCGGCCCAAACTCAGAGGGAGCAAAGCTTGAAGGCTCAAAAGACTTTGCAAAATCTTTTATGAAAAAGCACAACATACCAACTGCGGCCTATAAAAGCTTTACTGATGCAGATCAGGCCAAGAAGTATATTCAGGAAAACAAATTACCTCTGGTCATCAAAGCTGATGGGCTGGCTGCAGGAAAGGGTGTCGTCATCGCAGAGGATTATGAAACTGCTGAGAGAACCATTGATGATTTTATCAATGAAACAAAATATGGGGATGCCAGTAAAAAAATTGTCATCGAGGATTTTCTCATTGGGCAGGAGCTTAGTTACATTGTAATGGTAAATGGAACTGAATATCTTCCACTTGCAACATCCCAGGACCATAAAACAATTGGAGAAGGAGACGTTGGGCTCAATACTGGCGGAATGGGCGCATATTCGCCCGTGCCATTTGTTGATCAAGAACTTGACGAAAGGATAAAAAAAGAAGTTATAGAGCCAACTGTAAAAGGACTTTCTGACGACGGAATTAGTTTTCGAGGATTCCTGTATGCCGGTCTCATGATTGACTCTAGTTTCAATTTGAAAGTATTGGAGTACAACTGCAGATTTGGGGATCCAGAAACTCAACCGATAATGCTGAGACTAAAGTCAGATCTCATTAAAATGATTCATGCTTGCTTCTCTGGAAGCATAAATGATTACCAAATTGAATGGAATGAGAAACCAGCGATGGGTGTTGTAATGTCTAGCCTTGGTTATCCAGAATCATACGAAACAGGAAAAGAGATTTCTGGACTCGATGCATTTTCTGATAAAGATAACACTAAAGTCTTTCACTCTGGTACGCGATTAGAGAATAACGATGTTTTTACTAATGGTGGCAGAGTTCTATGTGTAACTGCACTTGGTGATGACTTAAAACAATCTAATCGAAATGCATACTCTGCAGTTAAAGAAATAGGTTGGGATGGAAAATATTATAGAAAAGATATTGGCTTTAGAGTGATCAAATAACTTTATTTTTTCATTGACTCAAAAAATTCACTATTTGTTTTGGTAGCTTTCATCTTATTGAGCAAGAATTCAACGGCAGCGATCTCATCCATATCATGTACCACTTTTCTGAGCACCCACATCTTCTGAAGTTCCTCTGGGTCCATAAGGAGTTCTTCCCTCCTAGTACCAGATTTATTGATATGAACAGCAGGATAAACTCTCTTATCTGCAATTCGTCTATCTAGGGCTACTTCCATGTTGCCCGTTCCTTTAAATTCTTCAAAAATGACTTCATCCATTCTAGAGCCTGTATCGACTAGAGCAGTGGCAATAATTGTTAAGCTTCCACCTTCTTCAAGATTTCTTGCTGCACCAAAGAAACGTTTGGGCTTCTGAAGCGCATTTGCGTCCACCCCACCAGTGAGAACCTTGCCTGATGCCGGGGCAACAGTATTGTAAGCTCTTGCTAGTCTTGTGATTGAATCCAAAAGAATGACAACGTCTTTCTTATGCTCAGACAGCCTTTTGGCTTTCTCAAGTACCATATCGGCTACTTGAACATGCCTTGATGCTGGCTCATCAAATGTGCTTGAAACCACTTCTCCTCTAACAGTTCTTATCATGTCGGTGACTTCTTCTGGTCTTTCGTCTATCAGTAG
>Ga0208411_1000214_pt1 | contig 45920 bp, 36 predicted proteins | sample ETN01SmetaG_4_FD_185793 | JGI IMG/M metagenome (GOLD analysis project Ga0208411, IMG submission 185793) | Marine microbial and viral communities from oxygen minimum zone, Eastern Pacific Ocean - ETNP2014F12-01SV261 (SPAdes) (version 2) | ecosystem: Environmental > Aquatic > Marine > Oceanic ... | reverse complement strand
AGATTTGAGTTGTTGAAAATCAAATGTATATTTGCTTTCGCAATTAAGAAAAGGTCTGGTAGTTCAGCTGGTTAGAATACATGCCTGTCACGCATGGGGTCGCGGGTTCGAGTCCCGTCCAGACCGCAAAGGACCTCACAAAAGTGGGGTTTTTTAATACTAAAAAATCAAATGGAAAAAGTATTTGTTAGTGGAGGTACAGGTTATATTGCACTGCATTGTATCAAACAACTTATTGAACAGGGTTATTTAGTTAAGACTTCTTTAAGATCATTAGATAAGGCAGATAACCTATTAAAATGTTTGTCAAGACATGTTGATTGTAAGGAAAAAATTGAATTTTGTGAGTTAAACCTATTAAGTGACAGTGGATGGAATGAGGCTATAAAAGGCTGTGATTATGTGCTTCATGTTGCATCTCCAGTAATTATTGGAAGAGTTGATGTTGATGAATTGGTAAAACCTGCATTGGGCGGCTTACAAAGATGTTTAAAGGCAGCAGTAAAAAATAAAGTAAAAAGATTTGTAATGACATCATCTTTTGCAGCAATTTATGGTAATGGAAAAAGTGAGTTTAATGATGATGATTGGACTGACTTAAGTAATGAAGAACTATTCCCTTATGAAATTAGTAAAACAAAAGCTGAGAAGTTTCTTTGGGAATACATTGAGAGCTTAAATGATAATGAAAAAATCGAAGTATGTGCAATAAATCCTGTTTTAGTTGTTGGCCCATCTCTCTCTGATTCTGTGAGTATTTCCAATAGAATTGCTATAAAGAAAATGTTAACTGGTTCAATTCCATTTAATCCTAAATTAAGTGTTAGCGTGGTAGATGTTAAGGATGTTGCTTGGGCCCATATTAAAGCAATGAAGGAAAAAAATGCAGCAGGAAAACGATTTCTACTCTCTGAGAAAACGGTATGGTTCTCTGATATTTCTAATATTTTATATGATAATGGTTTTAAAAAGGTGCCAAGATATACAGCTCCAAACTGGTTAATAAAATTCTTGTCAATTTTTATAAGTTCATTAAGAATGGCTGTAGAAAGGCTGGGAGAAAAAGAGATATTACATACTAATAATGCAAGAAATATTTTGAAATGGAAGCCAAACAGCGTTGATCAAGCAATTGTAGGATCAGCTAGACAACTACGTGACTTAAAAGTATTATAAAATAAATTAACTATATTTGCTGTGTGTTGATAACTTATATTTAATATGAGTTTTCTTAAAACCAATGAAGAGCTTTCCTATTAGGGGAGCTTTTTTATTATATATATTGCCATAGCTGTATTCTATACATCATAAGATTTACAATACTGGCTAACAGACTTTGATCAACTATACACTTTAATAGTTCTATTTTAAAAAATTTATACTTAATTTGATGGCTATTAGCATGTAATAAATACATAACTGCCTAATTATCAATTACTTTGAAAAAATATATATTTCTTTTTTTTATTACCTCTAGCATACAAGCACAACTATTACAACCTATACAGTTATTACCACCTATACAATCATATTCTCCAGAAGAATATAATGCTGCTAATCAAAACTGGGGCATTACGCAATCAGAAGAAAAGGATATTTTTTTTGCAAATAATGATGGTCTTTTAAAATTTAATGGCTCACGTTGGTCCATTTATAATTCCCCTAATGGATCTATTGTTCGTTCAGTAAAGGCAGTTAAAAACAGGGTTTATGCTGGTTTATATGAAGATTTTGGTTATTGGGAAAAAAGGCTAGATGGGAAATATTATTTTACTTCTTTAGTTAATTCTTTAGAAATCAATGTAAAGAATGATGAACAATTTTGGAATATTTTACACTACGATGATTGGCTGGTTTTTCAATCTTTATCTCGTCTTGTAATGTATAATGAATTATCTAACGAGATTAAGGTTTTTGTTCCATCTCAAGATATTTTTAGTTCATTTATTATTGATAAAAGAATATATTTTACCCTCAGTTCAGGCCTTTATACACTAGAAAATGGTAAAGAGCTGTTACTTTCAAATGATTCAAGGCTTAGAAATAAAAACCAATATCCTCATATACTTAACATTTTTAAAAATGAGAGAAACTTATTGATTATTACTGATGATTTGAATTTTTTTGAATTGTTTCCAAATGGAAACTTAGCATCATTATCCCCATCAATTTCTAAATCCCAAGTCAATGGAACTAGAGTTTTTAAGGCTATTAGATTGAATGATGGTGGGTTTGCTATTGGCACTGTTGGTAAGGGTTTGATGTTGTTTGATAACAAGGGAAAATTATTAAGAACCCTAAATAAGTCTCAAGGTATTAGTAATAATACTATCCTGTCTCTTTATGAGGATATAGATAATAATATTTGGTTAGGTCTTGATAATGGGATTTCATTAATTAATAGTAAGTCTGCTTTTAAAATTTATAATGATAATGATGGTATTTTAGGAACAGTATATTCTTCAAAACTTCATAATGATTTTTTATATGTTGGCACTAATCAGGGACTCTTTTTTAGAAAACATAAATCAAATGATTCATTTAAATTAATTCAAAATACTAGTGGGCAGGTTTGGAGCTTAACTGAAATTAATGGAGAATTATTTTGTGGACATAATAATGGATCTTTTATTATTAAAAATGAAATTGCAACTAAAATTCCTGAAACATCTGGTACTTGGACTTTTAGAAAAATTTCAAAATCTTCTAATTTAATTTTGGAAGGAGGATATTTTGGCTTTAATATTCTTTATAAAAAAAACAATCAATGGGTAATTAGAAATAAGATAAAAGGTTTTGACATTTCTTCTAGACTATTTGAAATTTCTAAAAATGGAAAAATTTTGATTAGTCATGGATATAAAGGTGTCTATAAACTTTCATTAAGCTCTGATTTCTTTCATTTAAAAGAATTTAAAATTGATACATCTGTTACAATTGGAGGAAATGCAAGTTTAGCAAAATTTGATAATGAAATATATTATAATTATAATTCAGGCTTTTATAAATACAATGCTGATAAGGATACTTTTGAAAAAGACAGTCTTCTTTCCAATTTGTCGAATAAAGAATTAATTAGTGGATTAATTATAAATGACAATGATAAAAAACTCTGGATGTTTTCCGAAAACTATTTACACTATTTATCAACTGATTTAATGTCAAATGAAAGAGTCATATCTACAGTTCTATTTCCTGAGAAATTAAGAAAAACAGTATTTGAAAACATTTCTAAAACTCAAAATGACGAGTATATAGTAGGAACTAACAATGGATATATCTCATTTGATTTAGAAAAATATCTTCTATATCCACCTGAAATCAACTATGAGAAAATAGAAATCAACAAAATAAATGAATCTCCTGTTTTGGTTGATTTTAATAAGGATTTAGAGTTTGACAACAAAACAAATAATATTAGTTTTTATTATAACACCCCAAATTATCAGAAATTTCAAAAGGTTGAATATCAGTTTGTCCTGGATGGGTATACAAATGATTGGAGTGGTTTTAATGAGAAATCAAGCATTACTTTTAGTAATCTTAGATTTGGAGATTATGAATTTAGGGTAAGATCTAAAATTGGAAATGTTTTTTCAAAGAATAATCTAAACTCAATCAAATTTTCAATTCAAAAACCTTGGTATATATCTAACTTTATGATTACTGCTTATGTTTTAATAGTTGTGGTTTTTATTTTATTAATTAATAGATATTATATTAATTTCTACAGAAAAAAAGAGGAGAAGATAATTAGAATGAATCAAAACAGGCTTGAATTAAAGGAAATAGAAAAAAAGCAAGCTTTGATGTCAATTAAAAATGAAAAACTTAGACATGACATTGAAGAAAGAAATAAACAGTTGGCTATTTCTACGATGAGTATGGTTAAAAAGAACCGGTTTTTGAGTAGGATTAAAAAAGATCTTAAAAATATTGATTCAACTGAAAACATTTCATCTGTGATAAAAGTTATAGATAGAAATTTAAATAATAAAGATGATTGGAAATTTTTTGAGGAAGCCTTTAATAATGCTGATAAGGATTTTTTAAAAAAGGTAAAACAATCACACCCAAGTTTAACTAATAATGATTTAAGATTATGTGCCTATCTCAGACTTAACCTTTCATCAAAGGAAATATCGCCTTTACTTAATATCACATTAAGTAGTGTCGAAATCAAACGATATAGACTAAGGAAAAAGATGAATTTACCTCGTAATCAGCGACTTACAGATCACTTACTTACTCTATAAATTATGTAATAATCATAATTATTACTATACATTAACTATACATTATAAATTTTATACGTAACATATATATACTATTCAATCATAATTTTACTCTATGATTAATTGGTTTTACTTCCATAATGAACTTATTTATAGCAAATTGATTAGTAAGTTTTATCAACTTTTTATTTTTGTATAGGTTTTTTATCTTGTTCTTACACTTTAAATAGATTAAGTTTATTCTTTTAATTCAAAAAATATTATGAAAACAAAAATTTTAAGGAATCTTTCTTCTTTTTTATTGATGTTTGCACTTGCTTTCAATATGCAATCTCAATCGATTAGCGGGATAGTAACAGATGATAATGCTGTGCCTCTTTCTGGCGCTACTGTATTAATTGAAGGAACTAAAATTGGAGTTTCTACTGATTTTGATGGCAATTTTAATATTTCAAATGTAGAATCTGGAAGCACTTTAATTTTTACGCATATTGGATACAAAACATTGAATCTGACTGTTAGCGATGAATCTAATTTAATGATTATAATGCAGACTGATTTAAGTCAATTAGACGAGGTAGTGGTAATAGGTTATGGAACGCAGAAATTAAGCGATATTTCTGGAGCTGTATCTACAGTAAATAGTGCAGCAATAGAAGCATCTTCACCTGTTAGGGTAGAAGATGCTTTACAAGGCCAGGCATCAGGAATTAATATTATTTCCAGCGGTTCACCAGGATCAAAACCAACTGTTTTAATTAGAGGTATTACTTCATATGCAGGCAATGATCCACTTGTTATTATAGATGGTGTTTCTGCTGTAATTGATGATTTAAATTCATTAAATCCTAATGATATTAAGTCTGTTAATATATTAAAAGATGCTGCCCTTGCTTCAATTTATGGTGTTAAAGGTGGAAGTGGTGTAATTGTTATAACTACTAAATCTGGCGAAAGAAATACTAAAACCTCTTTTTCATTTAATACTTCAGTAGGAACACAGGAAGTTATTAAAACTATTGATGTTTTAAATGCTACTGAATATGCAGCTATATTAAATGAAGCAAGTGTTGCTGCTGGAGATGGAATGATTTTTCCAGATCTTTCTTCTTACGGAGTTGGAACTAACTGGCAGGATGAAGTTATTGTTGATGCTCCTATTGTAAACCATTCTATTACAGCATCTGGAGGAAGTGATAATACATCATACTACGTTTCAGCTGCTTACTTAGGTCAAGATGGTGTAGTCGCTGGAGGAGATAAATCTTTCTTTAAAAGAACTAATTTTACTACTAATATTGATACAGATTTAACTTCGAAGACAAAATTAATAGTTAATACTAACTATACTAATATTAAAGGCGAAAGTCTTCCTGAAAATGGAATTACTAGTGTTTTATCAAATGCTTTAAATTTTGATCCTACTGTTAGTCCATATGAAAATGATCAATTTGGAATTAGTGAAACTATTACACAGGAAATAATTAATCCTTTAGCTCAAATTGACAATACTCACAATGTGGGTAAAACAGATAAAATATCTGGTAAAATTGAGTTACAACATAATTTTATGGATAATCTAAAGATCACATCAAGACTTGGTTATACATATGTTGATATTTACAATAAATATTTTGTTCCATTTCAATATTACGGATCTGGACACAATCAAACTAATGCAAATTCTGATTTAACTCCTATAGTAACTATTGATGGAGAAGGGAATATAACATCTACTCACAATAGAGTTGGTGAGAATTACACCAATTACTTTAATTATACATATGAATTATTTGGAAACTATGATTTTACTCTCAATGAAAATCATAATTTTCAAACGGTTTTAGGTTTTTCTATTGGTGAAAAAAAGGGAAGTAATATCAGTGCTGCAAATGAAGATGTACCATTTAATTCATGGGATTATGCTGATGTTAGTGCAGCTACAGGAAATGCTACACAACAAACTTCTGGATCCTGGCAATATGTAAGTAGAAATCTTTCATATTTTGGTAGAGTATTATATGATTATAATGAAAAGTATTATGCATCATTTACTGGAAGAATGGACGGTTCAACTTCTTTTGGTAAAAACAACAAATTTGGATTTTTCCCTTCAGCTTCATTTGGCTGGGTAATCTCTAAAGAGGATTTCTTTGATGATGTTCCGCTTGATTACTTAAAATTTAGAGCAAGTTATGGATCATTAGGAAATGACAATATAAGTCCCCAATTCTCATTAATTTCAACCTTTCCAAGCTATGTATTTAATGGAAGCATTGTTAATGGTTCTTCATTAGGGTCTATTCCTAATGATGATGTTTCTTGGGAAAATCAAGTTCAAGTAAACATTGGATTAGATACTAGAATTTTTAATAATAAGATTTCTATTTCTCTTGACTACTTTAATAAGACAGTTGATGATTTGTTATTTAGTCCTAACTTATCATTGTATCTAGGAACTCCATCTTTCCCAACAACAAATATTGGAAAGACGGAGAGTAAGGGTATTGATGCTGCAATTTCATTAAATACATCTATTGGGGCTTTAGCTATAACATCAAATTTAAATTTCACAACTGCTGATAATACGGTTGTGGCAATAAACAATGGAGATAAATATATATGGGGTGCTGGTTATGGTATTCCTTATACTCCAATTGTTAGATTTGAAGAAGGCTATTCTCCTGGATACTTTTATGGATATGCTACGGATGGTATTTTTCAATCTCAAGAAGAGATCAATAATCATGCTATGCAAAATGGTGCTGCACCAGGAGATATAAGATTTGTCGATGTAAATAGTGATGGAGTTGTAAATGATGAAGATAGAACAAAAATTGGAGATCCATTTCCTGATTTTACAGTAGGATGGAACTTAAATTTAGCATATAATTCTTTTGACTTAAGCGTATTTACTTATGCTTCTGTTGGAAATGACATCTATCGTGCTTATGAAAGAAACTTAAACTATACAAATAGATTTGCTTCTACACTAAATAGATGGACAGGTCCAGGCACTAGTTTTGATGAGCCGAGAGTTACATTTGTAGATTCAAATAATAATAGAAGAGCTTCTGATAGATATGTTGAGGACGGAAGTTATTTGAGAATAAAGAATATTCAGTTAGGTTATAATTTACCTGAAGATGTTGTTGATGTATTAGGCTTTGATGATGTAAGAGCTTATTTCCAAGTTAAGAATGCTTTAACGCTAACTAACTATTCTGGATATGATCCTGAAATTTCTGCAGGAGGTGTTCTTAATACAGGAATTGATTATGGAACATATCCTCAGCCAAGAATATGGTCACTAGGATTAAATATTAAATTTTAAATTAAAAGATTATGAAAAATTTAAATAGAATTTTACTATTAATATGTGTTACTTTTCTTTTCACTAGATGTACTGATCACGTAGATTATGAAGCTATTGAAGGATATCAAATTACTGCTGAAGTTTACTTTCAGGCGGAGTCTGATTACGAAGCAGCACTAGTTGGCACATATGATCCATTACAGTGGTTATATCTAAATGTTCTAATTGGCGATATTGCTACAGACAATTCACTTTGTGGAGGGGAGAGTGCAACAGATGTAATAGGATTACAGCAAATAGACGATTACACTCACTATCCAAATAACGATAACTTAACAAGTATATGGAGATGGTTATATGAAGGGGTTAATAGAGCTAATTATATGGAAGAAAATAAATCTAACATAGACTTTGATAGTAAAGAAGCTCTATATGCAGAGGTCTATTTTTTAAGAGCATATTATTATTTTCAATTAGTTAAATTCTTTGGAGATGTCCCTTTATTTACAGAAGAAAGATTAACTGCTGGAGATTCTGGAACTCTTGTTAGAGTTCCGAAAGAAGAGGTATATGCTCAAATAGAAATAGATTTACAAAATGCAGTTGATAATTTACCTACATCTCAATCACAAATTGGAAGAGTAAATAAATTTACTGCTTATTCTTTGCTTGGTAAGGTATTATTATATCAAGATAAATTCAATGAAGCAGCTGCAGCTTTTGACAATGTAATTGGCGTTTACTCTTTAGTAAGCGATTATGGTAGTCAATTTTTAAGACTAGGAGAAAATGGCTCTGAGTCTATTTTTGAAGTTCAATACACAAATACTTCCAATTGGTATGATTGGGGGTGCCCACAGTGTTCAGAGGGGAACTTTGGTATAATACATACTGGACCAAGAGGTTGGAGTGGACCTGAATATGCTCAAGGATGGAGTTTTAATGTCCCAACTGAAGCTTTTTATAATTCTTTTGCTGCAGGAGATACCAGACAGGATGCAACAGTTTTAGATATTGAAGCTTTTGCTACTGCTACTGGAGCAACCTATACAGAAGGTTATGAGCATACAGGATATTATAACAATAAATATATTCCAAGAGCTGGAGAGTCTGGAGCACAAACAGAATTAAATTACCTAACAAATTATAGAGCAATTAGATATTCTGATGTGCTATTAATGGCAGCTGAGGCATACAATAGAGGAGGAATTGATGATGGAATTGCTCAAGAATATCTAAATCAAGTTAGAAGAAGAGCGTTTGGAGATCAGGATCATGACATTTCTCTTACTGGCACAGCTTTAACTGATGCAATATGGGAAGAAAGAAAATTTGAATTGTCCATGGAGGGACATAGATTTTTTGATTTAGTAAGAACAGGACAAGCAACTTCAATAATTGATGGATTTCAGCAAGGAAAACATGAAGTTTTTCCAATACCTCAACAAGAAATTGACATTTCAGGATTAACACAAAACCCTGGATATTAAAATAATAACTATGAGAAAATTAAGATATATAATAAGCACTTTATTTGCAACACTTTTACTTTTTACATGTGTTGAAGAACTTGAAAATAATTTAGATTTTGTAAATGATGTTTCTTCTCCAACTAATGTTTCAGCACTAGTTAGTATCACTCAAGATAATACAGGAATGGTTACTATTACTCCAACTGGAGAAGGTGTTGTCTCATTTACTATTGATTTTGGAAATGGAAATATTTCAGAATCTATAAATCCTGGAAACAGTGTTGACAATCAATATCCTGAAGGAACATATGAAGCTGTAGTTACTGCTACTGGAATAAATGGGGAGACAACTGAGACTATAGTTACTGTTGTAGTCTCTTTTTCTGCACCTGAAAACTTATTAGTTAATATTGAGCATGTCCCTGGGAGTGCTTTTGAAATTACAGTATCCGCAACAGCAGATTTAGCAGCTTCATTTGAAGTTTATTTTGGTGATCAGGGGAGTGACGAAGTTCCTACACCTATGCAAATTGGAGAAACATTAACATATACTTATTCCTCAGTAGGAGAATATACTGTAACTGTTGTTGCCTTAAGCGGTGGTGCTGCTACCCTTAATTATTCGGAACAAGTAACCATAGTTAACCCACTATTTTTACCAATAGATTTTGAGGATTCTACCTTAAATTATGAGTTTGTAAATTTTGGAGGAAATGAATCTTCAGTAGTGCCTAATCCTATGGTAGGAGGAATTAATGAAAGTTCAACTGTTGGTCAGGCAATAAAAACTGCAGGAGCTGAAACATGGGCGGGGTCATTTTTACAATTAGATGATCCAGTTGATTTTTCTTCACTTAATAATATAGCTGTTGATGTTTGGTCATCTAACTCAGGTGAAGTAGTTAAGCTTAAGTTAGAAAATGCTGATGATCCTAATATATCTACAGAAATAGATATGGTAACTACCATATCACAAGGATGGGAAACATTAACATATGATTTTAGTACTGCTGATTTATCACAAGAGTACCATAAAGTAGTTTTATTTTTTGATTTTGGAAATGTAGGAGATGGAGCATCTTATTATTTTGATAATATTATGTTATCTCTGCCTGCAGTATCTAACTTTACCACGTTTGAAGATTTTGAAGGAGATGTTCCTGGTAATTTCTCTTTTGGAGGCGTAGGCAATGTTCAAGTAGTTTCTAATCCAAACCCTTCTGGAAACACGACTTCAAATGTTATGCAATGCACAAAAGATGATGGCGCAGAAACATGGGGAGGAATGGGATTTGCAGTTAATGGAGTAATTAATTTTAATGGTACAAATCAAATTAGATTACAATCCTATGCCCCTGAAGCTGGAAAAGTGGTAAAAGTGAAACTTGAAACTTCTGCTGGAAATGTTGCTGGATTAACCTATGAATATGATATGGTTACTACAGTAGCAAATCAATGGGAGACATTGACTTACGATTTTTCTGGTGCCCCAGATCTTGATTATATTACATTTATTGTTTTCTATGATTTTGGAAATCAAGCTGCTGGAATTTATCATTTTGATGAATTACAAGTAGGAAATGGTGAATTTATACCAACAGTAGCTCCATCTACTATGATTGAAGATTTTGAAGGAGATGTTCCAGGCAATTTTTCTTTCGGAGGTGTTGGTGGTGTTGCTGTAGTTTCTAATCCTGATAGTTCAGGTGAGAATACGACAGCTAATGTTATGGAATGTGTAAAAGATGATGGCGCTGAGACATGGGGAGGAATGGGCTTTGAAGTAGATGTTATAGATTTCACTGGAACATCTAGTCAAATTAAACTTAAATCTTATTCACCTGAAGTTGGAAAAGTGGTAAAAGTAAAACTTGAAACTTCTGCCGGAAATGTTGATGGATTAACCTATGAATATGATATGGTTACTACAGTAGCAAATCAATGGGAGACATTGACTTACGATTTTTCTGGCGCTCCAGATCTTGATTATGTTTCATTCATTGTTTTCTATGATTTTGGAAATCAAGACGGAGGAGTGTATAGATTTGATGAGATAGAATTAGTTAATTAAAATATAAATTATGAGAATAACAAAAAATGACATTAGGTTATCAATTTATGCTTTTTTATTAGCATTTATAACTGCCTTTTTAACATCATGTGAAACTGAAAATTATGAATTTGGAGACATAACAAATCCTTCTAATCTAACAATTTCTGCAGATATAGTTGGGGCTGATGCGGATAACCCTTATGGTGATGGTAGTGGAACGGTTAATTTTACTGCTGTGGCAGACGGGGCAATAACCTATAAATTTGTAGCTAATGGTATTGAATACATGCGGCCAAGCGGAATTTTTTCAATAGATTTTTCTACTACTGGAACACATATGTATGAAGTAGCTGTAATTGCTTCTGGTACAGCGGGTATAATGACTAATGGCTCTATTCAAGTAGAGGTGTTAGTTACCTATGAACCTCCAGCAGAACTAGTAAATGCTTTAAGTACTGGAAGTTGGAGAGTTAAAGCTGAAGCTCCAGGACACATGGGTGTTGGCCCAGCTGATGATCAAGCTCCAGATGGTATGGCTTTATGGTGGAATGCAAATCCTTTTGATAAAGCTGAAACGGGAATGTATGATGATAGATTTATCTTTTCTTCTGAAGGAAATATGACATATCAAGCTAATGGAAGTATTTTCGGGAAAGCACCACCATTAGAAGATGAATTTTTTGGTAATCAAGATTTAGGAGATCCTAATAGTGATAACGAACATCCTTATTACCCTGTAGATGACTTCGATTCAGTTTGGACAATAAGTGAGCCAGGAGGTGTAGAAACATTGTCTTTTACAGGTAATGGATTTTTAGGTTTTTATGTTGGAGGGACACATTCCTATCAAATCTTATCAAGGAATTCTAATACTATGTATCTTAAAACTATTGGCTGGGATGGTCTGTCTTGGTTTATATTAATAACTAATGAACAGTAAAATAGTTGTTTAATAAATTAATATATTTACATTCAATTTTATAATAAACAATTATATATGATCAGAGGTTTTTATATATTATTTTTTATTTTTTTTTCATGCTCATCTAATAGCGATGATTCAAATCCGAACCCTCCAGTAGAAATAATACCTAGTAATCTAACACTTACTGTTAATTTGGTTGGAGCTGGCACTGATAATCCAAATGGAGATGGAAGCGGAATAATTCAATGTACTGCAAATGCAGTTGATGCAATTTCCTATGGATATAGGTTTGGAAATGGAACAGAACTAGAAAGTATTTCGGGCAATTATGAATATATCTATACTAATCCTGGAATTAATACTTATACAATCTATGTTTATGCTTATTCATCTACTGGAGATTTTATAAGTACATCTGAATCAATTACAATTTATGTTGAAGAATCTGATCCAACTGCTATTTGGTCCGAGGAATTTAATATTGATGGGGCTCCTAATAGCGAGAATTGGATTTATGAAACTGGAACTGGATGTCCAAATTTATGTGGCTGGGGGAATGGTGAGTCTCAATATTATACTGATAGGGTGGAAAATGTAAAGGTGGAAAATGGCTTATTAAAAATAACAGCTAAGGCAGAATCATATAATGGCAGTAATTACACATCAGCTAGAATTATTTCTAGAGATAAATATGAGTTTCAATATGGTCGTGTAGATATTAGAGCAAAACTACCTACTGGCGCTGGTACTTGGCCTGCATTATGGATGTTAGGGGCTAATCATCAAAGTGTAGGGTGGCCTGCATGTGGTGAAGTAGATATAATGGAGCACTGGGGTCATAATCCTACAGTTATTTCTGGAGCAATACATACTCCTGATAGTTTTGGGGATACTTGGACAAAAGGAGAAACAATTATTAGTGATTATTCAACTCAATTTCATGTTTACTCAATTAACTGGACTTCAGAAAAAATAGAATTTTTTGTAGATGAAAACATTTTTTACACATACAATCCTTCACCAAAAACTGAAACTAATTGGCCTTTTGATGCTCCAGCATTTTTTATTTTAAATGTTGCCATGGGTGGCAGTTGGTTTGATATTGATCCAGATTTTGTAGAATCAACTATGGAAGTTGATTATATTCGTGTTTACCAATAGATTTATTGTATTATGAGAAAATTAATTACTTTTTTATTAAGTATTTTACTTATTGTTTCATGTGCTAATAATTCAGAAAGGGAAACATTTATCAATGACTTATTATCTAAAATGACATTAGATGAAAAAATTGGACAAATGAATCAATACAATGGGTTTTGGGATGCAACAGGACCTATGCCAGAAGGTGAATATCAAAAAGCTAGATATAGAGATTTAAAGAATGGCTTAGTTGGATCAATGTTAAATGTTACTGGTGTTGATAAAGTTAGAGCACTTCAAAAAATAGCAGTTGATGAGACTAGGTTAGGTATTCCTTTAATTTTTGCATTTGATGTTATTCATGGATATCAAACAATAAGCCCTATTCCACTTGCTGAATCTTCAAGTTGGGATTTAGAAGTTATTGAGAAATCAGCAAGAATTGCTGCAATTGAAGCATCTGCAGCTGGATTAAATTGGACTTTTGCCCCTATGGTTGACATTTCTAGAGATGCAAGATGGGGTAGAGTTATGGAAGGAGCTGGTGAAGATCCTTTTCTTGGAAGCCTAATTGCTAAAGCAAGAGTTAAAGGGTTTCAAGGAGATAATCTTTCTGACTATAATACTATAGCAGCATGTGCAAAACATTTTGCCTCTTATGGATTTGCAGAAGCAGGAAGAGATTACAATACAGCCGACACAAATGAGTATACTTTGTTTAATACTATTTTACCACCATTTAAAGCTGCAGTTGATGCTGGAGTAAGTACATTTATGAATTCATTTAATACGGTAGATGAAATTCCAGCAACTGGTAGTGCGTTTTTGCAAAGAGACATATTAAAAGGAGAGTGGGGTTTTGATGGTTTTGTGGTTTCTGATTGGGGATCAATAGGAGAAATGATTCAACATGGCTATGCTAAGGATGAAGCTCATGCAGCTAAAATTGCTGTAAATGCAGGATCTGATATGGATATGGAATCTAGTCTTTATGTTAGAAAATTAAATGAATTAGTAACAAATGGAAAAGTAGATATTTCTTTGATTGATGATGCTGTAAAGAGAATTTTAGGAGTTAAATATGACCTTGGTTTATTCGATGATCCTTATAAATATTGTAATGAAGAAAGAGAAAAAGAAATTATTGGATCTAAAGAAAATCAAGAAGCAGTATTAGATGTAGCTAGAAAATCGATAGTTCTACTAAAAAATAAAAATCAGCTACTTCCACTTAAAAAGAAAAATCAAACTATTGCATTAATTGGGCAGCTTGCTAATGATAAAAATAGTGCTATTGGAAACTGGAGAGGAAGAGGTATTGAAAACTCTGCTGTTTCAGTTTTAGAAGGGTTAAATTCTTATAAGGGCAATAAAGTAATGTATAGCAAAGGAGTTGATCTTTATTATGGTGAAACAAATTTTTTCACTAGAGTTAATATAAACTACGATGATAAAACGGGATTTAATAAAGCAAGGGAAGCTGCAAAATCTTCTGATGTTGTTGTAATTGTTTTGGGAGAAGAAGGATTTCAAACTGGAGAAGGAAGAAGTAGAACAAATTTACTTTTACCAGGGTTGCAACAAGAACTTTTAGAGGAAGTTTACAAGGTTAATAAAAATATAGTATTGGTATTGGTAAACGGAAGACCTTTAAATATTAGTTGGGCAGATAAGAATATACCTGCTATTGTTGAAGCATGGCAGCTTGGAAGCCAGGCTGGAAATGCTATTGCACAGGTTTTATACGGAGACTATAACCCAAGCGGAAAACTAACAATGTCTTTTCCTAGAAATGTAGGGCAAGTACCTATATATTATAATTATAAAAATACTGGAAGGCCTAGTAAATCTCAAAAAACTGTTACAACTTCTGCTTACTCAGATGTAGAAAATACCCCATTATATCCTTTTGGCTACGGATTAAGTTATACTAATTTTATTTATTCAGAATTGAAACTAAGTTCAGAAAAGATGAATAATAAGGAGAGTATTGTTGCTTCTATTACTTTAACCAATTCGGGGAAATATAAAGGGAAAGAAGTTGTACAACTATATATTAGAGACCTATATGGTAGTTTGTCAAGACCGTTGAAAGAACTTAAAGGATTTAAAATGGTTGAATTAGAACCAGGTGAGTCTAGAAGAATTGATTTTACTATTGAAAATTCTTTATTAAAGTATTATACAGTAAATAAGAAATGGGAGTCTGAACCTGGAGACTTCTATGTATATATAGCAGGGAATTCAGATGTTGATTCTTTCAAGAAAATTGAATTAATAAAATAAATAGTCATTAAATATATTCCCATACTTCTACTAAATATATCATAAGATATATAATACAAGTCACAAACTTTATAAAACTAGAAGCTAGAAATCCAATTAAAACTCCAATGGAGGATTTAATAGATTTTTTTAGATCATTGTTAAATAATAATTCACCAATTAATGCTCCAAAAATGGGGCCAATTATAATTCCAAAAGGGATGGGGGTTAATATACCAATTACAAGACCAATTGATGCTCCTAAAATACCATATTTAGTAGCTCCAAAATATTTTGATCCATATATTGGAATAAGACTATCAAGAATAAAAACAAATAGAGCTATAATAAATGTTATAATTAATAATATTTTATCTATTTCAATCGTATTAATTAAATTAAGGATAAATAAGCCGAACCAAGATGTTAGAGGCCCTGGCAATATAGGTATAAAACTTCCTATAATACCTGATATAATTAGTATTGAGGATATTATAATTAAAAAAAGATCCATTGATATTATTCGCTAAAATCTATTAAATTTATTAAATTAAATTATTATATATTACACATGATGAAATATATTCTTTCTTTATTTTTTTTAGTATTTTTCTTTTCCTGTGATTTGAATATTAATAAAAAAATAAGTGTAGATGAAATTTTAGATGAAGAGTGGAAGACATTTAGTTGGTCAGATGTAGATGAATACCCAACATTTACTAATTGTGATTCTTTATCATCGTTATCATTAAAGAAAGAGTGTTTTATTTCAACACTTAGTAATCAAATTTCTACTGATTTAATTAATAACACAAAAATTGTTAATAGAACTATTCAGGACACTGTGATGTTGAGGTTTACTATATCAAAAAAGGGAGAAATTAGTTTAGAGGAATTAATACTTGATCAGGATATTATTGATCTAAAGAAAATTATTGATTCATCTTTTCAAAGCAGTATAGATAAATTACCTAAAATTTTTCCAGCAATTAAAAGAGGACAACAAGTAAATATAAAATTTTCTTTGCCGATATTTGTTTCAACAGAATAAAAAAGCTTTCAATGTCAAATGAAAAAATAATTTTAGGAATTGATCCAGGAACTACTATAATGGGATTTGGTCTTATTAAAATTATTAACAAGAAAATGGAGCTTATTCAAATGGATGAATTAAACTTAACTAAGTATAAGGATCATTATTTAAAACTAAAATTAATTTTTGAAAGAACAATAGAATTAATTGATACTTATGCTCCAGATGAAATCTCTATTGAGGCTCCTTTTTTTGGAAAGAATGTTCAGAGTATGTTAAAACTTGGTAGAGCACAGGGAGTTGCAATGATTGCAGGCTTAACAAGAGAAATACCAATTACAGAATACTCTCCAAAAAAAATTAAAAAGTCTATTACAGGTAATGGTAATGCTAGTAAGGAACAAGTTGCAAAAATGTTACAAAACTTATTGAAAATCGATAAACTTCCTAAGAATTTAGATGCAACTGATGGTCTTGCAGCAGCAGTATGCCACTTTTATAATGGAGGTAAATCCAATGGTGAAAAAAAATATTCAAGTTGGAGTAGTTATATTAGTCAAAACAAGGATAAATTAGTTTAATTATCGCTGGAATATATATTCATATACCATTTTGTAAACAAGCATGTTATTATTGCAATTTCCATTTTTCTACATCGTTAAAAAATAAAGAGGCATTTATTGAATCTATATTAAAGGAAATTCAATTAAGAAAAGATGAGCTAATCTGTGAGAGTGTTAATACAATTTATTTTGGAGGTGGGACTCCTACAGTCTTAGACACGAAAGAAATAAATCTAATTTTAAATTCTATATACTCAAACTTCAATATTGCAGAAAACCCAGAGATTACCATTGAAGCTAACCCTGATGATATAGATGAATCGATACTTGAAGATTTATCAAAAAATATTAATAGGATTAGTATTGGAGTTCAATCATTTTTTGATGAAGATCTTAAGTTAATAAATAGGTATCATGATTCAAATCAAGCAAAAAATTCAATAGAATTAACAAAAAAATATTTTGATAATATCTCAGTAGATCTTATTTATGGAATACCTGGATTAACGGATAATAGGTGGATAAAAAATATAGAAATAGCCAAAAATTATAATCTTCCACATATTTCAGCATATGCGCTTACAGTGGAACCTAAGACCATTTTAAAAAAATTAATAGAAAAAGGTAAAATTGATAATATTGATGATGAAATTTTAAAGAGACATAATGAAATGATTGCAATTGAATTGGAAAAAAGCAAATACTTAAACTATGAGATATCTAACTTTGCACTAAATAATTATATGTCAATAAATAATAGTGCGTATTGGCAAAGAAAAAATTATATAGGTTTGGGGCCATCTGCTCATTCTTTTAATGGTAGCCAAAGAATGTGGAACGTAAGTAATAATAATCAATATATTAAATCATTATATAATAACAAACTTCCAATAACAAAAGAAAATTTAACAAAAATTGATATATATAATGAAATTGTAATGACAGGATTACGTACAATGTGGGGAATTTCATTGGTTGATATTGAAAATGATCTTGGAAAAAAATTTAAAGACTATTTACTACATAAATCAAGAATTAAAATTGAAAAAAAATTAATTGTTTTAGAAAATAATTTCCTTAAAATTACTAGCAAGGGAAGGTTCCTTTCTGATGGTATTGCCTCTGATTTGTTTATGTTAACTTAGATTATTTGATTTCTTAAAAAAATCTTATCTTCAATAAATAAATACTACAATTATGAACTGGGAAGGTGTTATGCCAGCTGTTACTACTAAATTTACTGATGATGATAAGTTAGATATAGACTTATTTAACAAAAATATATCTGCTCAAATAGATGCTGGGGTTAGTGCAATTGTTCTTGGAGGTACACTAGGTGAGGCTAGTACTCTAACAGCTGAAGAAAAAAATATTTTAACGAAAAATACAATAGAATTAACTGCAGGAGAAACACCTGTAATTGTTAATGTTGCAGAACAATCTACTAAAGAAGCTATAAAGACAGCAAGATCAGCAGAAGAAAATGGAGCATCTGGGCTAATGGTTTTACCACCTATGCGTTATAAATCTTGTGATGTAGAAACTGTTAAATATTTTAAAGATATAGCAAAAAAAACAACTCTTCCAATTATGATATATAACAATCCAGTTGATTATAAAATTGAGGTAACTCTTGAAATGTTTGATCAGTTATTGGAGCTAGATAATATTCAAGCTGTTAAAGAATCTACTAGGGATATAACCAATGTTACTAGGATAAAAAATAGATTTGGAGATAGATTAAAAATAATGACGGGAGTTGATACTTTAGCTTTGGAGAGTTTAATAATGGGTGCTGTTGGTTGGATTGCTGGTCTGGTCTGCGCATTTCCAAATGAGACAGTTGCTATATATAAATTACAAAAGTTAGGAAAAATTGATGAGGCAATTAGTCTTTATCGATGGTTTCTTCCACTATTAGAGTTGGATATTAATTCAAAATTGGTTCAAAACATTAAGTTAGCTGAGACTTATACGGGTTTGGGATCCGAAAATGTTAGAGCTCCTAGATTACCATTAAGTGGTGATGAAAGAAAATCAGTTATTTCTATAATAGAAAGAGGATTAGAATCAAGACCCGATTTGTCAAAATATAATTATTAAAAAAGAATATGCTTACAGGAAAAAATTTTATTGGAAATAAATTATCATCTTTAGGTAATGTAATATTTCAAACATTTAATCCAGAATTAAACAAAAAAAATGATCAAATTTTTTATGAAGCTTCTAATGACGAAATAAACGAGAGCGTCGATCTTGCAAAAAAAGCTTTTGAAGATTATAAAAGAACCACTCCAAAAGAAAGATCAAAATTTTTAAACTCTATTGCTGATGAAATTTTAGCTGTGAGTGATAGTTTACTTGAAGTTTATTGTTCTGAAACCGGTTTGCCAACGGGTAGATCAAGAGGTGAATTAAAAAGAACAATAGGTCAATTAAGATCTTTTGCAGATTTAGCTTTAGATGGTAGTTGGGTTGAAGCTTCAATTGATACAGCTATTCCTGACAGAGAACCAATTCCAAAGCCTGACTTAAGAAAAATGATGATACCACTTGGTCCAATTGTAGTTTTTGGGGCAAGCAATTTTCCACTAGCTTATTCAACAGCTGGAGGCGATACGGCTTCAGCCCTAGCTGCTGGATGCCCTGTTATTGTAAAATCTCATCCCATGCATGCTGGAACAGGTGAAATTGTAGCAAGTGCTATAATAAGTGCGGCTAATAAAAACAATATGCCTAATGGTGTTTTCTCTAATTTAAATAGTAAAGATATAAATGTAGGAGTTCAATTAGTAAATCATCCAAATGTTAAGGCTATTGGATTTACTGGTAGTTTAAAAGGTGGAAGATCAATATATGATTTAGCTTCAAAAAGAGAGATTCCTATACCTGTTTTTGCTGAAATGGGAAGTACTAATCCAATAATAATTATGCCTGATAAAATTAAAAAGGATTATCAGGAACTTGCAGTAAAATTTGCTAAATCAATTACTGTAGGATCTGGACAGTTTTGTACAAATCCTGGTATGATAATTTCTATTAAGGGTGATGAGATGGATAGATTTATTGAATGTTTATCCGTAGAAATAAACAAAATAGAACCTTCATGTATGTTGCATCCTAATATACTTAATACTTATAATTCAAATGCTAGCCAAACAACATCTAATAAGGATGTTCAGATAGTATATCAATCAGATTCAACCAATAAAGAAAATTATCCTAAACATATTTTAGCAATAGTTAACTCAGATGAGTTTATTAAAAACAAAAACATACATCATGAAGTTTTTGGCCCTTTCTCTTTAATTGTTAAATGTAATGATATGGATGACTTGAGAAAAGTTATTTCTTCAATTCAAGGTCAACTGACAGGGACAATTATTGGCGAAAATGATGAAATTTATCAAAACCAGGATTTAATTGATTTACTTGGAGATAGAGTAGGAAGGATAATTTTTGATGGTGTTCCCACAGGGGTAGAAGTTTGCCCTTCAATGCTTCATGGAGGTCCATATCCTGCAACAACTGATAGTAGATTTACAGCAGTTGGAATTCATTCTATTAAAAGATGGGTAAGACCATTTAGTTATCAGGACTTTCCAGATGAAGTACTTCCTGACGAATTAAAAAATGATAACCCATTAAATATAAAACGAACTATAAATGGAGTTATATCTAGAAAAGGTTAATGTCATTTTGAAAAATAAAATTTATTATGAACTTATTCAGAATTTTTATAATAGCATTGTTTTTAATAACTATTCAATCTTGTGATCAATTTAATAAAAACAAAAACTCAAGCAGACTTAGTGAAATAATTAATTCCTATCAGGATCATGATGGATATGATTCAAAAAAGTATCCATTAGGTTTAGTAACAAAAGATCATTATAAGAATGAAGCAGATTTTTCTAATGAACTTTTGTTGAGCTTATCTTCAATAGACACTACATACCTAGATGAAAATGATAAAATCTCATTTAAACTACTAAGTTTTGAGCTCCAAGACATCATAGACTATTATGAATTTGAAAGATATTTAAATCCATTATTATCAGATGCTGGCTTTCATAGTAGTTTAGGATATATGGTTAAACCCTTATATAATTATGATCAGGCAAAAAAATATCTAAATAAATTAAACGCAATACCAGATTACGTAGATCAATATTTTGTTAATCTTAGAGAGGGATTGTCAAAAGGAGTGTCTCAGCCGCTTGTTATTTTTAAGGGATATGAATCAACTTATAATGATCATATTACGAGGGATTATAAAGAGAATTATTTTTATTCACCTTTTAAGAATTTGCCAGAGGATTTAAATCAGAGTCAAATTGATTCAATATTGTATGAAGGTCAAAAGGCAGTAGAAGAATCAGTTATACCTGAATTTAAAAGAATCAAAGAATTTTTTGAAAATGAATATTTTCCAAATACAAGAAATCAAATTGGAATTTCTGAGATAAATAATGGAGTAGATTATTATCAAAATAGAATTAATTATTATACCACTAGTAAAAACTATAATGCAGAAATTATTCATAATATAGGATTAGAAGAGGTTAGCAGAATTAGAAAGGAAATGATTAAAATAATCTCTGATTTAAAATTTAATGGGAGCTTTGATGATTTTTTTAAGTTTTTAAGAACTGATGATAGATTTTATGCGAAAACCCCTACAGAATTATTAATGTTTGCAAGAGATATTTCAAAAAGAATAGATGCTAAACTTCCAAAATATTTCAAAACATTACCTAGAAAACCTTATGGAGTTGCTCCTGTTCCAGATGCGATAGCTCCTAAGTATACAGGAGGCAGATATGTTGGAACATCAAAAAATAGCACTGAACCAGGTTATTATTGGGTAAATACATACGACCTTAAGAGTAGAACTTTATATACTATTCCTGCATTAACAGCTCATGAAGGTGTTCCTGGTCATCATCTTCAAGGTTCATTAAATAATGAATTGGGAGATAGTATACCAAGGTTTAGAAGAAACTTATATTTATCTGCATTTGGTGAAGGTTGGGGGTTGTATAGTGAGTTTTTAGCTAATGATATGGGAATATATAGAAATGAATATGAGCAGTTTGGAAAATTGACATATGAAATGTGGAGAGCCTGCCGTCTTGTTGTTGATACAGGGATACATGCTATGAGATGGAGTAGAGAACAAGCAGTGGAATATATATCAAAAAATACCGCATTGTCATTACATGAAATAAATACTGAAGTAGACAGATATATTTCATGGCCAGGTCAGGCATTATCATATAAAATTGGTGAAATTAAAATTCGTGAATTAAGAAAAAGAGCAAAAGATTCACTTGGAAATAAATTTGATATAAGAGATTTTCATGAAGTAATTTTATCACAAGGCACAGTTACTTTATCTATTCTAGAACAAAGAATCAACAATTATATAAATAAAACTAAAAATGAGTAAAAAAATTTTTACTTGTATTGATGGCCATACTTGCGGAAATCCTGTTAGATTAGTTGTTGATGGAGCCCCAATACTGGAAGGTAAAGATATGAGTGAAAAGCGTCAATTTTTTTTAAAAAATTTTGATTGGATTAGAAAAGGATTAATGTTTGAACCAAGAGGTCATGACATGATGAGTGGAGCAATGATTTATCCACCTCATAATCCTAAAAATGATTGTAGTATTTTATTTATAGAAACTTCAGGGTGTTTGCCAATGTGTGGACATGGTACAATTGGAGCAGTTACAATAGCAATTGAAGAAAAAATTATCAAACCAAAAACTGATGGTACATTAAGAATTGAAACACCTGCAGGAACTATAGAAATAAATTACTTATATAAAAATGGAAAGGTAAAATGGGTTGAATTTACCAATGTAGGCAGCTATTTATGTTCAGAAGATTTAAATGTAATTTCAAATGACCTAGGTGATATAAATTTTGATGTGTCATATGGAGGAAACTTTTATGCTATAATAGATTATCAAAAAAATTTTTCTGGTATTCAAGACTATTCAGCTAATGATATTATTAAATACTCTCATGAAATTAGAAAGAAAATTAATTTAAAATATCCTGATAAATTTATTCATCCAATAGATCCTACTATTAGAGATGTCTCACATATATTATGGGTGGGTGATAAAATTGATTTATCATCTAGCTCAAGAAATGCAGTTTTCTATGGTGACAAAGCAATTGATAGATCTCCATGTGGAACAGGAACATCTGCGAGAATGGCTCAAATGTATTTTAAAGGTAAACTATGTTTAAATGAAGAGTTTGTTCACGAAAGCTATATTGGATCAAAATTTATTGGTACAATTAAAGAGGAATCAGTAATGGGTTTGCAAAAAATAATTATTCCAAAAATTAAAGGATGGGCAAGAATTCATGGTTATAATAAAATTATTATTGACAATGATGATCCTTATGCTCATGGATTTCAAGTTATATAAAAATGTCTAAAAATGTTGCTATTATAGGAGGAGGAGTTATAGGATTATGTTCTGCATATTATCTTATAAAGGAAGGTCATAGTGTTACTATAATTGACAAATCATCATTAGACAGTGGTGCTTCATATATTAATGCAGGATATTTATGTCCAGGCCATATTATTCCACTAGCATCACCCGGCATTATAAAACAGGGAATAAGATGGATGTTTAATTCATCAAGCCCGTTATTTATTGAGCCAAGGATTAACATAGATTTTTTTAAATGGATTTATGCATTTAACAAATCATGTACAAATAGACATGTAAAAAAGTCAATACCAGGAATTTTAAATTTATCTCTTTTAAGTCAAGATTTATTACAAGAAATTAAGGATGATAATGATTTTAAATTTCATTATGAAAAGAAAGGACTTTTAATGCTTTGCAAGACTGAAAATTCTATGCTTCACGAAGAACATACAGTTAAATTAGCAGTTGAAAATGGATTACAGGCAAAAATGATTAATAAGGCTGAAATAAAACAATTTGAGCCTGACATAGAAATTGACTCAATTGGTGGAGCCTATTTTAAATGTGATCAACATTCAACTCCGGGTGAATTTATGTCTGAACTCAAAGACTTCTTATTGAGTAAGGGGGTAAAATTTATTAAGAATACAATGATTGAAGATTTTGTATTGGATGGAGAAAAAATAAAAGAGATGTTAATTGACAACAGGCTAGTTAAATTTGATGAATATGTATTTGCAACTGGACCATGGACAAATTATTTATGTAGTAAAATAGGAGTTAAATTATTATTACAAGCAGGTAAGGGTTATAGCATGAATGTTCAAAATGAAACAAAAATAAGTTTACCCTCAATACTAGTTGAATCTAAATGTGCAGTTACTCCAATGAATGGTTTTACTAGATTTTCAGGAACAATGGAAATAGCATCAATTAATAACAATATAAGAAAAAACAGAGTTGATGCAATTGCAAATTCAGCATCTTCTTATTATCCTAATTTAAAAATCAATGAAGATGTAAGGAGTAAGGCTACCTTTGGATTTAGAGCTGTTTCAGCTGATGGAATGCCCTATATTGGAAGATCTAGTAAAATAAAAAATATTGTTATTGCTACCGGACATAATATGACAGGATGGAGTATGAGTACTGGAACAGGGAAATTAGTATCAAATTTTATTTCAGAAAAACTTAGCAGTATAGATACTTCTTTTTATAATCCTGACAGAAAGTTTTAGTTTATAATTTAATTTTCATTAGATCTTCTTCTAACACTCTTCTAAGAAAATATATTAATGTGTCTGTATTTTCTTTATTAAATATCAAAGGAGGTTTAATTTTAATTACATTTTTATCAATTCCATCAGAGCTCATTAATATTCCATATTCTTTCATTCTATTTACTAGGTAATTGGTTTGGTTTGGCAAAGGATCTAATTTTTTAGATGTAAGTTCAAATCCCAGGAACAAACCTTTACCTCTTACATTAGATATAATTGGAAATTTCTTTCTCAGTTTTTTTAATTCAGATTTAATATAGCCTCCAACTTCCTTTGCATTTTTTTGAAGCTTATTTTTTTTCAATTCATCTAAGACAGATATAGCTATTGCACACGAAACAGGATTTCCACCAAAAGAACTAAAAAATTCCATTCCATTATTAAATTTATCAGCAACTTCTTTAGTACAAACGACTGCACCAACAGGATGTCCATTGCCCATAGGTTTACCCAAAGTGACTATATCTGGAATTATATCATGTAACTCAAATCCCCAAAATTTTTCTCCACTTCTTCCAAATCCGGTTTGTATTTCATCAGATATTAATAACCCTTTATTCTTTTTTATAATTTGATATGCTTTTTTGAGAAAGTTATTTGGAAGCTCAATTTGTCCACCACAACTAATAATAGGTTCTATAATCATTCCTGCAATAGACTTTCCTTTTGATTTAATATTAGCTACTTTCTTTTCTACTTCTTTGACATATTTCATTGCTGATTTTTCTCCTCTATACTTGCCTCTAAAGCCATCTGGTATTGGAATTGAATGTATATGCTTTGATTCACCCATACCACCTTTACCCATATATTTATAATTACTCATTTCAAGCGTAGTATTTGTATTACCATGATATCCGCCTTCTGACACAATAATATCTTTTTCACAAGTATAATTCTTCATTAGTCTAATTGCTAATTCATTTGCTTCACTTCCAGAATTAACAAAATATATTTTACTCAGTTTTTTGGGAAACGTTTTAAGTATTTCTTTACTAAGTTTAATAATATTATGATGAAGATATCTAGTATTTGTATTTAGAACACCCATTTGTTTTTGGCCAGCTTTAACTACATTCTCATTTTCATGTCCAACATGGGCTATATTATTTACAGTATCAAGATACTTTCTTCCATTAGTGTCAATCAAATATTGCCCCATACCTCTTACAATATTTATTGGTTTATTATAACTTAGACTTAAATTTTTTCCAAGATATTTTTTTCTATGATTTATCAATACTTCATTAGAAATTTGACTATTTACTAAAAGACTTTTGTCTTTAATAATTTTATTTGGATCAGGACAAATACTGCTCCAAATATTTTTTTCAGAGTAATAACAAACGCCAGGAAAATCGTTTTTAAAGTTTAATAGACTTAGCATTAATTGAAAGTGTAAATGTGGAGACCAGTTGCCATTTTCATTAGAATCTCCCAATAAGCCTATTTTATCCCCTTTTTTAATTTTCTCTCCAATTTTAATTTTTAAATTTTTAATATTACACAGATGCCCATAAAGACTATAAAATTTTAAATGTTTTAATTTATGTTCTAGAATAACAAGACCTCCATACCCTTTTTCAGAGTTATTATTTGTCTTTACAATAACATGACCATCCATAAAAGCATGAATTGGGGTGTTTTTTTCTAACCAAAAATCTATACCTAGATGTATTGTCCTATTTTCAATCCCATTATTTCCTAACCTTGAATAATTATTAGAGTTGTATAAAATTCTTGGTTCCATATATCCTCCAGCAATAATTGAATTGTTTCTTAATTTTTTTATCAAATTCATTTTATTTTCAAATAAGTCAATATTCCTATCAATTAGTTTATTTTCTAACCAATTACTAGAAACACTAAGATCAATATTATAGAAATTTTTCTTGTCTATTGAAGGTAATATATCAGCTATTTTAAATGATATGTTTTTCGACCATTTATTAAACTCATCTTCATTTGGATGAGCCGAATATCCACAAGCATCCCTAAAAGAATATGTTGCAAACTCCTCATTAACTCTGTGCCATTTTTTAATTAATTTTATTGCTTCAACTTCGCTTATTAATAGGTATTTATTATCCTTATTTTGAATTTTATTAATTGAAGATTTTGTTATTGAAATGACAAGTCTCATAGCAATAGTTAGATATAGGAATTCAATTTCCTCTTCCTTCAATTTAAATATTGAATGGTATCCCTTAGCAACATTGATACCTGCCTCAAGGGGGTTTTCAGACCTCATCATTGCATATACACAGGCTACTGCAACATCATTTATTATTTGTGTATTTATAGAATCACCGAAGTCAACAATTCCATTGATTTCGGGGCTATATAAGTTGTTTGAAACAAGTATATTATTATCATTAACATCATTATGGATGAAGGATTTTCTTAATTTTTTGAATTGTAATAATCTTTTTTTGAATTCTATTTGGAAATATTTTATTATTTTTTTCTCACTACTACCTTTTATATATTTTAAATATTTTGTAGTCCATAATGAACTTGAAATATCCCATTGCATTTCTTCATCATTGTAATCACTTTTGAAATTTTCTAATTTTTTAGTGATTAGTGCAGCTTCTTTTCCTAATTCAAATCTAAGATGATTATTAATTGATCTTACACAAGACCATGGCCTGCCCTCTATCCATGAATTAATTCTAATATATCTTATTAAGCCTTTATTATCTTTGAAGCTAGAATAGCTAGAACCGTCTTCAGATAATATATTTTTTGGTGTTTTTAGTCCATGGTTTTTGGATAAATGATTTAATATTTTAGTTTGAAATATAACAAAATTTACATTGGTATCTTTTGGATATATTTTTAGATAATAAATTTTATTCTTTTTTGTTTGCAACCTATAATTGTAGTCTTTTTCACCATCTAATTTTTTAATACTACATTTAAATCCATAATTAATATTAACTATTTTTTGAATTTTTTTAATCGAAAAATTAAAATTAGAATTAGCTTTTTTGACCATATAGTAAAAATACAAAAACAAGGAATACTTTTAATCTTATGAATAATCTAAATATTGAAACTATTGTTTATATTAGCACATCAAATAGCGGGCGTGGTGGAATTGGTAGACACGCTAGACTTAGGATCTAGTGCCGCAAGGTGTGAGAGTTCGAGTCTCTCCGCCCGCACAATAATCTATCCAAAATTAATTAATGAATTCAGTCGGAGACCTTTTAGAAGTATTAACCTTGATAAAGGAGAATGACCATTATGTAGGTATAAGTCAAACTGTTGGAAGTAAAAATGTCTTTGGAGGTCAGGTTTTGGCACAGTCCCTTAATGCAGCTTTTCAAACAATTAAAAACAGAAGGCTGCATTCTTTACATTCTTATTTTCTTGAAAGAGGGGATCTAATTATACCGATTAAATATTATGTTGATGAGATTAGAGACGGAGGGAGTTTTTCTACAAGACGTGTTACCGCAAAACAAAATGGCACTACAATTTTTATTTTAGCAGCATCATTTCATAAAAATGAGAATGGCTATGATCATTTTATGGCATATAAGAATAAGGTAAAGCAGCCAGAAGATCTTTTAAGTTGGACTCAATTATATAAAAAATACAGTCTTTTGATGCCTCAGAAATTAAAGAGTTTTTTACGGGTAGAAAGACCAATTGAATTTAAACCAACGGAAATCCCTAATCTTGTTATAACAAAAGGTCTTCCACCAAAGTTTGATCTTTGGTTTAAATTGAAAGGAGAAATACCTAAATTATCATTTGAGACTAAACAACAGATATTAACATATATATCGGATTATAATCTTCTGCGTGCAGCATTAAATCCGCATTTGCATAAAACTAAATTTATTAATACTATGACTGCTAGTTTAGATCATGCTATGTGGTTTTATAGGGATTTTGATTTTAATGATTGGCTACTATATTCAATTGAGAGTCCGAGCGCATCAAATGCTAGAGGCATGACAAGAGGACATATATATACAAGAGATGGGATATTAATTGCATCAGTTGCTCAAGAGGGATTAATAAGACCAATAGAAAAAAAATAATATCTTGTTTTATGTATAATGAAAATTTTATAGCTAATAATTTTGCTAATTTACCTGATACTAGCTCTTATACATGGTCATCACCAAGTAATATTGCTTTAATAAAATATTGGGGTAAAAATGAGAATCAAACTCCAAAAAATACATCTATTAGTTTTACTTTAAGCAATTCTAGGACAATCACTACTCTAGAATTAAATAGAAAAAATAAGGTTGACAATAACATATTATTTGATGTCTATTACAAGGATAGAAAAATTGAAGAATTTAGACCTAAAATAGATCTATTCTTTAGAAAAATTTTAGAATACTGCAGCTATTTAAAAGGATATAGTTTTAAAATTACTACTGAAAATACGTTCCCCCATAGCAGTGGAATTGCATCTTCAGCTAGCGGAATGAGTGCATTAGCTTTGTGTATAATGTCCTTAGAAAAAGATCTTGATTTAACTATGGAAGAAGAATATTTTTTTAAGAAAGCTTCCTTTCTCTCTAGAATTGGTTCAGGAAGTGCATGTAGAAGTGTATTTGGAGGAATTAATATATGGGGAAAACACACGAAAATAAAACAAAGCACAGATTTATATTCTATTAATTATCCTTATGATTTTAGTAATGATTTTTTAGAATATAATGATACTATTCTGCTTGTTGATACTAAGGCAAAAAAAGTATCTAGTTCTGCTGGTCATAAATTAATGAATAATCATATTTATGCAGATAAAAGATATAATACTGCTCAAGAAAATGTAATTAAATTAAAATGCATTTTAGAAAAAGGGGATCTCAATTCTTTTGCAAACCTAGTAGAAGAAGAGGCTATGATGCTTCATGCATTAATGATGACAAGTAAACCATCATATGTATTAATAAAGCCTAATACTTTGAATATTATAAACAGCATAAAAAATTATAGGGAATCCAGTAAGATTCCTGTTTGTTTTACTTTGGATGCTGGAGCTAATGTTCATGTATTATATCCGAAAGAAGGAAAAAATGAGGTTGAATTATTTATAGAGGCTGAATTAAAAGAATATTGTAAAAATTATTTATATATAAAAGATAAAGTAGGTATAGGACCGATGCAATTATAATTTTGTAATATATTTGTTATATGAAAGGGCCATTATTTTACTCTAAAATATTATTATTTGGTGAATATGGAATTATTGAAGATTCCAAAGGTTTGTCCATACCTTATAATTTTTATAAAGGGGCTTTAAAAATCCCAAATAAGTTAAATTCTACATCTAAGCTTTCTAATGAAATTCTTAAAGAGTTTTTAAAATATTTAAAATCCTTAAAAATAAAATTAGACTTAGATAGGTTTAGTTCCGATCTTGAAAAAGGATTATATTTTGACTCATCTATCCCTGAAGGATATGGCATTGGAAGTAGCGGAGCGTTAGTAGCAGCTGTTTATGAAAAATATGCATTTGAAAAAATAACTGTTTTAGAAAATTTAACTAGAGAAAAATTAATTAATCTAAAAAATATTTTTTCTACAATGGAATCTTATTTCCATGGAAAATCCTCTGGTTTAGATCCACTTAACAGCTATTTAAGTATACCTATTTTAATCAATTCAAAGAAAGATATAAAAGTTACAGGAATTCCGTCACAAAGAACTAAGGGGAATGGAGCTGTTTTTTTAATGGATAGTGGAAAGATTGGTTCAACTGCACCAATGGTTAATATTTTTATGGAGAAAATGAAAAAAGATGGTTTTAGAAAAATCATGAATGAGAAATTCATTAGACACACAAATTTATGTGTAGACAATTTTCTTAATGGGGATTTAAGTGCCCTCTTTAATAACACCAAAAAATTATCAAGAATAGTATTAAAAAATTTTAAACCAATGATCCCTAAAGAATTCCATAGTGTGTGGAAAAAAGGAATTGACAATGATTCTTATTTCTTAAAATTATGTGGCTCTGGGGGTGGTGGATATATATTAGGATTTACAGAAAATTTTGAGGTAGCAAGAAAACAATTAAAAGATCACAAGTTAAAAGTTGTATACTATTTTTAATTATTATCTAAGTCTCTTTAAAATTTGAAATCAACAATATTTAAATTTTTCAGTCTATTCTCAGTTATAAGAGTACATAATATTCTTGCAATAGTTATTGCTCAGTATTTAACTTCAATTTTTATTCTAGGCCATCATAAGAATACTTTTGATGTTATTTTAGATCCTAATTTATTTGCAGTTATTTTATGTTCATCTATTGCAATTGCTTCAGGATATATAATTAATAATTTTTATGATTATGAAAAGGATATAATAAATAGACCAATTCGATCTAATATTGATAAATCTATAAGAAAAAGAACTAAACTAACTCTATATTTTATTTTAAATTTTTTATGTCTATGTGTTTCATTTTTAATTTCAATAAGAGCTTCTGTTTTTTTCTTTGTATATATATTTACTTTGTGGTTTTACTCTCATAAACTAAAAAAAATATTAATTGTTGGAAATATTTTTTCTGCAGTACTAGCTATTGCTCCATTTTTTGCAATCTTTCTATACTATAAGAATTTTGAGTTAATAATTATTATATATGCTTTGTTCTTATTCTTTATTCTTTTGGCTAAAGACCTTATTAAGGATTTAGAGAATTTAAAAGGAGATTTTACATTAAACTATAAAACAATTGCTGTAGTTTATGGGGAAAAATTTGCTAAAGTTGTTATTAGCATAATTATCTTGATTAGCTACATAAATGTAATTAATTTGATAGTTAATTTTGATTTGGGCTTGATGTTCTACTACTATTATTTATGTCTATTTATTTTAACTTATATTTTATTTATTCTTTGGAAATCTAGAACAAAAAAGGACTATTTAATTATTCACAATATTATGAGAGCTTTAATTCTATTGGGAATTTTTAGTATAGTTTTAATTAAACCTAATTTATTCTAAAATATATTTTAGTCAACTTGTTTATAACTGATTTTTAAGCAAATCTTCAAATCTTTCCCTTTTTCTTATAAGCTTTATTTTTCCTTTTGAAATTAATACCTCAGCAGGTTTTAATCTTGAATTATAATTGCTAGACATACTGAAACAATAGGCGCCAGCATTTTTAAAACATAGAATATCTCCTTCAGAAGTCTTATTTAAGGAAACGTTTTCTGCAAATGTGTCAGTTTCGCAAACATAGCCAACTACACTATAATTTTCTTTATCTTTTATTTTTGATGTTATATTGACTATTGAGTGCTGTGATCCATAAAACATTGGCCTGATAAAATGATTTAACCCTGAATTTACGTGTAAGAAATTTTTATTTTTCCTCGGATTAACATAATTAACTTTTGTTAGAAAAACCCCAGCTTCTGAAACTAAAAATTTGCCTGGCTCAATATGAAAACTTATTTTATTCTTTTTGTCAGAAATGAATTTATTAAACTTGGAGCTAAGATTTTTACCAAGTTCTGTAATATCTGTTTCAAAATCATTTTCTGAATATTTTACTTTAAATCCTGAACCAAAATCTAAAAACTTTATATTTTTAAAACTTTCAGCAATATTAAATAAAACTTCACATGCCTTAAGATATAGATTAATATTTTCTATATCACTTCCGGTATGCATATGTATTCCATTTATTGATAAATCTTTATTATTTATTATTTTTTTAATTTTTGATATCTCATCAATTGTAATCCCAAATTTACTCTCTGAATGCCCTACTGAAATTTTTGAATTTCCACCTGCATATATATTTGGATTTATTCTAATTCCAATTGAGACACCTTGAAACTTGTTTGAAATTTTTTTTAATGCTCTAAAATTGTCAATATTAATTTGGACACCATATTTAAATGCCTCTTCTATTTCACCTAGATCAACTCCACTGGGTGTGAAAAATATTTGATCTGGTTTAAATCCTACGTATAATGCAATTTTTACTTCTTCAATTGAAACTGCATCAACATCTCCTCCAATTTTTTTTATAATTTTTAGAATATTAATATTTGATAATGCTTTTATAGCATAATTAATTTTCAAATTTTCTATTTCTGAGAATGCATTTTCTAGTTTTTGAAATTGTTCAATAATTTTATCTTCATCATATATATAGACTGGAAGTCCATATTGATTAGAAATTTCTATAAGTATATTTTTTTTAATTCCCATTATTTATAGTACTCAAGGTGGGAATCGAACCCACACTCTTAAAAAGAACTGGATTTTGAATCCAGCGCGTCTACCAATTCCGCCACTTGAGCTATTAAAAACTAATGTAAAAAAAATATTCATTATTAATTCTTTTCACTAGAAATAAATTTCTATTTTTGCCTTCCCTATTAATAATAGACTGTAAAATATTAAATAACAGAGATATAGGATGGCAAATCAAAATATAAAACCAAAGATTTTTTCTTGCACAAATAGTAAAGTTTTAGCAGAAAAAATAACAAAATCTTTTGGAACTGAATTAGGGAACATAATCATCTCAAAATATAGTGATGGCGAATTTCAACCATCATATGAGGAATCTATCCGTGGAACTAGGATTTTTATTATTGGATCTACAAATCCGTCAAGTGAGAATTTAATGGAACTTCTATTAATGATTGATGCAGCCAAACGTGCTTCAGCTAGACATATTACTGCAGTAATTCCTTATTTTGGATGGGCAAGACAAGACAGAAAGGATAAACCAAGAGTTCCTATTGCTGCAAAAATGATTGCAGGAATGATAGAATCTGCTGGAGCTACTAGGGTAATGACCATGGATTTACATGCTGACCAGATACAAGGATTTTTTCAGATTCCTGTAGACCACTTATATGCTTCAACTATTTTTTTACCATATATTCAAAGCCTAAAATTAGATGATCTATGTATTGCATCTCCTGACATGGGAGGATCTAAGAGAGCTTATGCTTATGCTAAAGCTTTAAATAGTGATGTTGTTGTGTGCTATAAACAAAGAAAAAAAGCAAATGTAATTTCACATATGGAATTAATTGGGGATGTCACAGAAAAAAATGTAGTATTAGTAGATGATATGGTTGATACTGCAGGTACTTTGGCAAAGGCAGGAGATTTAATTATTGAAAAGGGAGCAAAAAGCGTTAGAGCAATATGTACACATGGTGTTTTATCTGGAAGTGCATATGAGAAAATAGAAAAATCAAGACTTGAGGAATTGATTGTAACTGATACAGTTCCAAAAATTAAATCAAATTCTAAAATTAAAGTGTTATCTTGCGCCGATTTATTTGCTGATGTTATGTATAATGTACATAATAATGAGTCAATAAGTTCAAAATTTATAATGTAATAATAATAAAATGAAATCGATTACAATCAATGGATCTAAAAGAGAAAGCGTAGGAAAATCAGCTTCAAAAGCCCTACGTAATGCTGGACAGATTCCTTGCGTATTATACGGAGGAGATGGACCAATGCATTTCTCAGCACCAGAATTGGCATTCTCTAAACTGATATATACGCCAAATGCGTATACAGTTGTGATTGCTTTTGACAATAAAGAAACATATTCTGCAGTTTTGCAGGACATTCAATTTCACCCAGTAACTGACAATATACTTCATATTGATTTTTATCAATTATTTGATGATAAAGAAATAGCAATGGATATACCTGTTAGATTAGTTGGTAATTCTATTGGAGTAAAAATAGGTGGAAATTTACAGAGAAATAAGAGAAAATTAAGAATTAAAGCTTTACCTACAAACCTTCCAGACTACATAGAAATTGATATTACTGATCTTAATATAGGAGATAGGGTTTATATAACAGAGCTAGAGAATGAATCTTATACTTTCCTACATCCTGATAATACTGTTGTATGTCAAGTTAGAACTCCAAGAGCTCTAATAGTTGAAGAAGTTGAAGAAGAAGATGAAGAAGCTGAAGGAGAAGAGTCTGAAGAATCAACAGTAGATGGTGATGATAAGTCAAAGGATGGAAAATCATCAGATGATGGTAAAAAGCCAGATGGAGATTCTAAATCAGATGATGGTAAAAAGCCAGATGGAGATTCTAAATCTACTAAAGATTCAAAAGAATAAAATATATATTATTCAATAATAATAAAGCATTCTGTATTTTATCAGAATGCTTTTTTATTTTTGTGTTAATTCTTTATCTAAATTATTAAATTTTAATAATGAAAAAATATTTAATTGTTGGTTTAGGAAATGTTGGTGATCAGTATTTTGAAACAAGACATAATATAGGTTTTATGGTGCTGAACTATTTTGCTGAAAAAAATGGTCTTTCTTTTGATGAAGTGAAATATGGAAGTATTTGCAAATATAAATCCAAGGGTAGATTATTTATATTTCTAAAACCAAACACATATATGAATTTAAGCGGGAAGGCTGTTAGATATTGGCTTTTTAAAGAAAATATTAGAATTGAAAACCTGCTTGTTATTAGTGATGATCTTAATTTGCCATTATCTAATTTTAGGATAAGATCTATGGGAAGCTGTGGGGGACATAATGGACTCTTAGATATAGAAAACATATTAAATACTACGATGTATAATAGACTTAGAATAGGAATATCAAGTGATGATAAAGAGATTAACCAAATTGATTTTGTTTTGGGTAAATTAAATGAAGATGAATACAAGAGATTATATTTGGTTTTTCCCAAAATCTGTGAAGTTATTATTTCTTTTGTAATGAATGGAATTGACTCTACAATGAATAGTTATAATATAAAAAAATAGTTATTAGATAAATTGATAACAAAAAGTTTTAAAGAATATAATAGTATTGAAGGCTCAGTTGTGACAGTTGGAACATTTGATGGAATCCATTTAGGTCATCAAGATATAATTTATAAGCTTCAAGAAATTTCTAATAAGAAGAAACTTAAATCAATAGTTTTAAGTTTCTTCCCTCATCCAAAAATAGTTTTACAGAACAGCAAGGATATCAAGCTTATAAACACAATTGAAGAAAAGGTTGACATATTAAAAAAATATAATATCGATTATTTTATTGTTAAAAAATTTACCAAAGAGTTCTCAAGATTGACAGCTTTAGAGTTTGTTAGAGATATTTTAGTAAACACTTTAAATGCAAAACATTTAATTGTTGGATATGATCATCATTTTGGAAGAAATAGAAATGCGAATATTATTCAATTAAGAGAATTTGGAGATATATATGATTTTGAAATAACTGAAATACCTCCAAGAAAAATAAATAATATTTCAATTAGCTCTACTAAAATTAGAGATTTACTTAAAGAAGGCAATATAGATTCTGCGAATAAATATTTAGACGAATATTTTGTTTTAACCGGAATGGTTATTAAGGGTAAGGGAAGAGGCAAACTTTTAGGATTTCCAACAGCAAATATTAAAATAAAGGATGAGTATAAACTAATTCCTAATAATGCTGTTTATATTGTATCTTCTTATATAGATTCTAAAATATATTATGGAATGATGAATATTGGAAAAAATCCAACATTTCCAGATAAAAAAAAGTCGATTGAAGTTCATTTTTTTGACCTTGATTATAATATTTATAACAAGAATATTTCAATTAAATTAATTAAGAGAATTAGAGATGAAAAAAAGTTTAATTCTCCTGAATCACTTATAGATCAACTAGAATTAGATAGAGGTTTTTCTTTGAAATATTTGAAAGAAAAAGTGATTGAAATAAAATAGACTTTAATTATTAATTTAGATTTAACTAAATTTATATAAAATGCTAAAAGTATCTTACATAATTGAGAATAAAAAGCAAGTAATTAATGCTTTGTCAAAAAGAAACTTTGAAGCATCTAAAATTATTAAAGAGTTAGAACTCTATAATTCAAAAAGAAAAAAAATCCAATCAGAACTTGAGAATATTCTCTCTAAATCTAATAAAATATCTAAGGAAATTGGTGAGTTAATTAAGTCTGGCAATATCGATCAAGCTAATAAGATAAAGGATCAAACTGCAAAATTAAAGGAAAACTCAAAGGAATTTAATATTGAATTGAATTCCATTAAAAATAAAATACAAGATCTTTTATATAAGATTCCTAATATTCCAAACGAATCTGTTCCAGTTGGTAATGGGGTGGAGGATAATGTTGAAATTTATAATAATGGAGATTTACCTATGCTAGATTCATCAGCACTTCCACACTGGGATTTAGCAAAACAATATAACATTATTGATTTTGAACTTGGAAATAAAATTACAGGATCTGGCTTCCCCGTCTATAAAGGTATGGGAGCAAAATTGCAGCGTTCCTTAATCTCATTTTTTCTTGATATGAATATAGATGCTGGTTATAATGAAGTTCAGATTCCGTATTTAGTTAATGAAAATTCTGGAATTGGAGCTGGTCAGCTTCCTGACAAGGAAGGTCAAATGTATCACATTGAGAAGGACAATCTATATCTTATACCAACGGCTGAGGTTCCTGTAACTAATATATTTAAGGATGTAATTTTAAATGAAAATGAACTCCCAAAGACTATAACCGCATTTAGTCCATGTTTTAGAAGAGAAGCTGGCAGTTATGGAGCTCATGTTAGAGGTTTAAACAGATTACATCAGTTTGATAAAGTTGAAATTTTTAGAGTTGAACATCCTGAAAAATCTTACCATGCATTAGAGGAAATGGTTGAACACGTGAAATCTATAATTGATAAACTTGGGTTGCCTTATAGAGTTCTTAAATTATGCGGATCTGATTTGGGATTTGCATCCGCATTTACATATGATTTTGAAGTATATTCTGCAGCACAAAAGAAATGGCTTGAAGTTTCTTCTGTATCAAATTTCGAATCTTATCAATCTAATAGGATTAAATTAAGATGTCGAGATTCTGACGGCAATATTCAACTTGCACACACTCTTAATGGAAGTGCTTTAGCTTTACCAAGAATTCTTGCTACTATAATAGAAAATTTTCAAACTAAAGAAGGCATAGTAGTTCCAGAGGTGTTGGTTCCATATACTGGTTTTTCAATTATAAATTAATCTCATACAATGCGGAATGTTAAACCTAAAAAAAGTCTTGGTCAACATTTCTTAAATGATAAGAATATTGCATTAAAAATTGTTGATTCTATTTCATATAATAATATACTAGAAATTGGTCCTGGAACGGGGATATTAACTAGAGAATTAATTAAAAAAAAATCAAATTTAAAAGTAGTAGAAATTGACAATGAATCTGTTGAATATTTAAATCAAAATTTCATTTCTTTAAGAAATAATATTATAAATAAGGATTTTTTAAAAATTGAATTAAATAATGTTTTCAATGGAGCCCCTTTTGCAATAATTGGGAATTTTCCTTATAATATTTCTTCTCAAATAGTTTTTAAAATCCTACAATCAAGAGAAGTTATTCCAGAATTTTGCGGAATGTTTCAAAAGGAAGTTGCTGAAAGAATTTGTGAAAATTTTGGCAGTAAAAAATATGGAATATTATCAGTATACTCTAAAGCTTTCTATTCTACTAAATATCTTTTTACTGTGCCTCCTAATGTTTTTTATCCAAAGCCTAAAGTAAACTCAGCTGTTGTTCGATTTATTAGAAAGAGAGAATATAAATTAGATTGTAATGAGATTTCTTTTTTTAAGATAGTAAAAACTGCTTTTAACCATCGGAGAAAAACCCTAAGAAATAGCTTAAAAGTTTTTAATTTAAGTGATAATTTAAGAGAAGATAGTATCTTTGATCTACGTCCAGAACAATTGTCTATTGAAAATTTTGTTGTACTGACTAATTTAATTGATTCTGACACTAAAAATTTAATTCTTGGGGAAAAAAGATCAAAATAAAAAATTCCAGATAACTGATCAGTTAATTAATGAGATAATTAATCTTATTGACAATAATGATAATAAAAAACTACGTGATTCATTTAATAATTTACATCATGCCGATGTAGCAGAGATATTAGAAGAACTCCATTTTGATCAGGCTACATACATTATTAAGCTATTAGATAGTGAAGAAACATCCGATATTTTAATGGAATTGGATGATGACTATAGAGAAAGGATACTTAATAATCTTTCAGCTAAGGAAATTGCAGAAGAAGTTGAGGAATTAGATACTGATGATGCAACAGATATAATTGCAGAATTACCGGAAGAGAGGCAAAATAAGGTAATCTCAGAAATTGAGGATAAAGATCACAAAGCTGATATAAAGGAATTACTTAAATATGATGATGATTCTGCTGGGGGTTTAATGGCAAAAGAGCTAATTAAGGTTAATGAAAACTGGTCTGTTACAAGATGTGTTAAAGAAATGAGATTGCAGGCATCAGAAGTTACTAGGGTACATTCTATATATGTAGTTGATAATAACAATAAGTTATTAGGGAGACTTTCACTAAAAGACTTATTAGTTGCAAATCCAAAATCAAATATTAAGTCAATCTATATTTCTAAGGTTGATTTTGTTAATGTAAATGATGGCGCAGAACATGTTGCTAGTATTATGCAAAAGTATGATTTGGGTGCAATTCCAGTAGTTGACAATAATGAAAGATTATTGGGTAGAATAACTATTGATGATATCGTTGATCTAATTAAGGAGGAAGCAGAAAAGGACTATCAATTAGCCGCAGGTATTACTCAGGATGTAGATGTAGACGACTCAATTTATAAACTTTCATGGGCAAGACTTCCATGGCTATTTTTAGGATTATTGGGAGGTATTGGAGCTGCTGCTTTAATGGGAGGTTTTGAGGAGGTTTTGTTAAACTATCCTATTTTATTTTATTTCACTCCATTAATTGCAGCTATGGCAGGTAATGTGGGTGTTCAGTCAAGCGCAATTATAGTCCAGGGGTTAGCTAATGATGAAATAAAAGACAGCATTAATAATAGATTATTCAAAGAAACTATATTATCAATACTAAATGGAATAATTTTAGCTGCTATTTTATTTCTTTTCATTTTTTATTGGCGTAATAATATAGATGTTGCTCTTGCTATTTCTCTATCTTTAGTAGCAGTAATAATTGTAGCTGGAATTGTAGGTACATTTATTCCTTTATTTTTAAATAAAAGAGGAATAGATCCCGCAATAGCAACTGGACCGTTTATTACGACAAGTAATGATATTTTCGGTATTTTAATTTACTTTATGATAGCTAAAATTATACTTCAATTTTAATTTAGTGAAAAATATCTTAGTACTTTGTTCAGGCAATTCATGTAGAAGTCAAATGGCACATGGCTACCTTAATTTTTATTGCAAAGGAAAGGCTAATATATATAGTGCAGGGACAGATGCTCACGATCTTAATCCAATTGCAATTGAAGTAATGATAGATGATGGTGTGGATATAAGCATGAATTCATCAAATAATATAGAAGAATATATGTCAGTTAATTTTGACTATATTATAACAGTATGTGATCATGTGAATGATAATTGCCCATCTATTCCTAGTATAAATGCAAAACGAATTCATCATAATTTCATTGATCCCTCTAAATATGATTTACCTAAAGAAGAGAGTAGAAATAAATTTATTTTGGTAAGGAATCTAATAAAGGAATTTTGTTTAAATTTTATTAATGATAATTTTTAATACCTTCTTTATTTAAATGAATTATACTCCAATCATTAATTAATTTAGCTCCTTTTCTTTCATAAAATTTAATAGCCTTTTTGTTCCAGTCAATAACCTCCCAGGAAATTCTTTTTACACCCATTTCTTTTCCAAATAAAATCACTTTATCAAGCAATAATGCTCCTATTCCTTTATTTCTCATATTTTTAGTTACTATTAAATCTTCAAGATGAATAGTTTTCCCTTTCCATGTTGAATATCTATTGTAAATAATGGCCATACCTTCTACTTTTGAATCTACTTCAGCTACAAAACAATGAAACATTGGTTTTACTCCAAATCCATCATTAATTAAATCCTTAGGAATTAATTCAACTTCTTGTGGCAATTTTTCATATTCAGCAAGTTCCATAATTAATTCATGGACACGATACATATCCTCTTTTATTGCCTTTCGTATAGTTATATTCATACTATTATTTATACTATCTAAATTATATAATTTTTTTCTAAATAAATTATGTAGTATTTTTAGTTATCCAATGAATAATAAAAATCAAACATTAGGTGAGTTTATAATAAACAATCAAAATTCGTTTAAATACTCTTCTGGCGAATTGTCTAGATTAATAAATTCTATTAGACTGGCAGCTAAAGTGGTAAATCACGAAGTTAATAAAGCAGGTCTTGTAGATATAATTGGAGATACTGGCAAAATAAATGTTCAGCATGAAAAACAACAAAAACTTGATATTTATGCTAATAATAAATTTAGAAATACATTAATTAACAGGAATATTATATGTGGTCTCGCCAGTGAAGAGGATGAGAGTTTTATTTCAGTTAATAGTATTGATAAAAATAATCAGAATAGCTATGTAGTTCTAATAGATCCATTAGATGGCTCATCAAATATTGATGTGAATGTATCTGTTGGTACAATTTTTTCAATTTATAGAAGAATTAGTAAAATTGGCAGTACTGTTACAATAGATGATTTTTTACAAAAGGGAAGAAACCAAGTTGCCGCTGGCTATATTATTTATGGAACATCCACAATGCTAGTATATACTACAGGAGATGGTGTTAATGGATTTACACTAAATCCAGCTATTGGTTCATTTTATCATTCTCATGCTAACTTAAAATTTCCAAAAAAAGGATCTATCTATTCTGTTAATGAGGGAAACTATTTGCAGTTTCCAGATTATGTTAAGAAATATTTGAAATTTTGTCAAATGGAGGATGATGACAGGCCATATACTTCTAGATATATTGGCTCACTTGTTTCAGATTTTCACAGGAATTTGATCAAGGGGGGGATATTCTTGTATCCCAATACTTCAAAAAATCCAAATGGAAAATTAAGATTATTATATGAATGTAATCCAATATCATTTATTTGTGAACAAGCAGGAGGCATAGCTATTGATGGAGAGTTGAATATTTTAGATATTCAACCAAAAACTTTGCATCAACGCATACCATTTTATTGTGGAAGTGAAAAAATGATAAATCAACTACAAACTTTTATAAAAAAAAGTAAATAATATTTAATAATAAATTCTACTTATATATATTAGCTGAAATTTTTTGATTGAGTAAGAATCCTATCACTAAAATTTTTTCAGAGTCTTTGCAAATGCAAAAACTAAGGCATTCTATTGTCAAAAATCAAAAAGAATTATCAATTAGTGGCACTGTAGGCTCTTCATTTGCTTTTATAATTTATTCTATATTTAATAGTCTAAAAAGATCAATTTTTTTAATTTTTTCAGATAAGGAAGAGGCTACATATTTTTTCAATGATATTGAAACTATAGATGAAAATTTAAATATTTTATTTTTTCCTAGTGGATTTAAGGAACCTTATAATAATAATATTAGTACATACAATTTATTACAAAGAACACAGGTATTAAATAAGTTATATTCTAGTAAACCTAAAAAATGTATAGTAATTACCTATAATAATGCTATTGCTGAAAAGATTGTACTTGCAGATGAATTATCTAAACTAACCTTAGATATTAATTTAAATCAAAATATTTCTCTTGATAATCTTAATTCTAAACTATTCGAATTAAACTTTAAAAGAGAGGATTTTGTTTCTGAACCTGGCGATTTTTCAGTAAGAGGTGGTATTGTTGATGTTTTTTCTTTTTCTAACGAAAGGCCATATAGAATTGAATTTTTTGGTGATGAAATTAGTAGAATTAGAACATTTGATATTGACACACAATTATCTGAATCAAATCACTCATCAATTAAAATTACCTCCAATATTCAGTCAAGCTATAATACACAAGACAGGGATAATATTATAAATATATTACCTAATGATACAATAATATTTATAAAGAATTTAGAATTATTATCTTCTAATATTAATGCTGATTTTCAACTCTCTAAACATAATTTTGATGCTATTACAGATAAAAATAATATTTTACATCCTAATATTTTATATTGTAATTCTAATGATGTTTTAGCCTCTATCAATAATTTTAGATCAATTGAATTTGATCCCAAAAAACTTAAATCTAAAAATCAGATTGAATTTTCTTTTATCCCTCAGCCATCCTTTAATAAAAGCTTTAGAATGCTAATTGATAATTTAAACAGAAATCATAATAAAGGGTATGCCAACTATATATGTTGTACAAATAAGCAACAGGAAATAAGATTAAATCAAATTTTCAATGATCTAGAGTTTAATGTTAATTATAAAACTCTAATCATGCCACTTTCATCAGGATTTATTGATAATGAAAATAGATTAGTTTGTTATACAGATCATCAAATTTTTGAAAGGTATCATAAGTTCAGATTTAAAAAAAGATATTTCAATAAAAGAGCAATAAGTATAAAACATATCAATAAGTTAAGTAAAGGGGATTATATTACTCATATTGACCATGGAATAGGAATTTTTGGAGGATTAAAAAAAATAGAAGTTGATGGGAGAATACAAGAGGCGATTAAATTAATTTATGGTGAAAGAGATATTTTATACTTAAGTATTCACTCCTTATATAAGATATCTAAATATAATGGAAAGGAAGGCAAGTCTCCAAGAATATATAAGTTGGGTAGTAAGGCCTGGGCTTTATTAAAACAAAAAACCAAATCTAGGGTAAAAGAAATTGCTTACGATTTAATAAAATTATATGCTGACAGAAAGAGTAGGAAGGGTTTCAGATATTCTATGGATTCTTTTTTACAGACTGAATTGGAAGCTTCATTTATTTATGAAGATACGGATGATCAAATAAAAGTAACTAGAGAAGTCAAGTCTGATATGGAAAGTGATCAGCCAATGGACAGGTTAGTTTGCGGAGATGTAGGTTTTGGAAAGACAGAGGTTGCTATAAGAGCCGCATTTAAGGCAGTTGATAACAATAAACAAGTAGTTATATTAGTGCCAACAACAATACTGGCTTTTCAGCATTATAAAACTTTTACTAGTAGGTTAAAAGAATTCCCAATTTCCATAGACTATTTAAACAGGTTTAGATCTTCAAAAGAAAAAAGTGACATTATTCATTATTTGTCTAATGGTAAAATTGATATAGTTATTGGAACACATCAGATTATAAATAAAAAAATTAACTATAAAGATCTAGGTCTATTAATTATTGATGAAGAACAGAAATTTGGAGTAGGGGTTAAAGAGCAATTAAAAACATTAAAAGAAAATATAGATGTATTAACCCTTTCAGCAACACCTATTCCCAGAACACTTCAATTTAGCTTAATGGCTGCAAGAGATTTGTCAATTATTAGCACTCCTCCTCCTAATAGATACCCGATAGATACTCAGGTAATTAGATTTGACAATAAAATCATAATGGATGCTATAAATTATGAAATAATTAGAGGAGGGCAAGTTTTTTTTGTAAATAATAAGATTAGTAACATTAATGAAATTTCAGACTTACTTAAAGCCTTAGTTCCAGATGCTAAAATTGAAGTTGCACATGGTCGTTTAAAAGGAAAAAAATTAGAAGAATTAATGATTAGGTTTATTAATGGAGATTTTGATGTTTTAGTTAGTACAACTATAATTGAAAGTGGGTTAGATGTCCCAAATGCAAATACAATTTTCATTAATAATGCAAATTATTTTGGTTTAAGTGACTTGCATCAAATTAGAGGTAGAGTAGGCAGGAGTAATAAAAAAGCATTTTGCTATTTAGTCACCCCAGAATATTCAGTAATGACTGATGAGGCAAGGAAAAGAATAACGGCTTTAGAGTATTATTCAGAATTAGGCAGTGGTTTTAATATTGCTATGAAGGATTTAGAAATTAGAGGAGCTGGAGATTTATTAGGGGGAGAACAGTCTGGCTTTATTAATGAAATGGGATTTGAAACTTATCAGAAAATTTTAGATGAAGCAATAGAAGAATTAAAAAATAAAGAATTTAAGGAATTAGATATCCCACAAGAAAAATTGTATAAAAAACAACTTAATTTTGACACAGATTTTGAATTACTTTTTCCTGACTATTATATCAATTCTATTTCAGAAAGACTAAAATTATACTCAGAATTAAATAAAATTAATACTAATAATGATTTAGAGCTTTTTAATGAAAATCTAATTGATAGATTCGGAAAATTGCCATTGCAAGTAATTGATTTATTAAAAAGTATTGAATTAAAGTGGATTGGAGTAAAGTTAGGCTTTGATAAAATCATACTAAAAAGAAATACATTGATATGTCATTATATTGGAAATAGTAAAGACATAAATGATAGTCAAAAGTTTAATGCATTAATTGATTTTGTCAATGCAAATTCTCAATTATGTGATATATCAGAAAAACACACCAAGAAAGGGAGTAGAATGGTTATTAAATTTTTTAAGATATATTCTATAAATTCAGCTTATGAGTTATTAGAAAAAATTATAAAAATTCAATAGTAGATTTTGATTTATTAAGATCCATTATTATATCTCTTCCAAGAATTATGGGCATATTTACTTCTTCATGTCCAGCAGGAAAATCAAACATAACGGGAAAATCAAATTCTTTAACAGCATCCAAAATAATTTCTTTAATATTCTTACCAAAGGGTGTAGTATTTTTTCTAAGATCACTAAAATTTCCTACTATAAGTCCTTTGCAATTATTAAAATAACCAGCTCTTTTTAGAGAGACAAGCATTCTATCAATATGATAATGATATTCCCCAAGATCCTCTATAAATAATATTTTTTCATCAGTATTAATTGATGATTTAGATCCTATTAGACAGTGAAGTAGGGTTAAATTCCCTCCTACTAGCTGTCCTTTAGTTTTCCCTAATTTGTTTTCTTCAATATTTTTAAACTCATAAAACAACTTTTCTCCAAACAGAACCTGTTTTAATGCTAGAATTGATTCATCTTTATTAACATCCTTATCCTCTAGGCTTTTGCACATTATACTATGAATTGACTCACTTCCAAGAATATTTAGGTCATTGTGTATTGCAGTTATGTCTGAATAACCAATTATCCATTTAGGATTCTTTATATATTCAGAATAATCTAAATTATCTATAAC
>Ga0208411_1000206_pt1 | contig 46990 bp, 37 predicted proteins | sample ETN01SmetaG_4_FD_185793 | JGI IMG/M metagenome (GOLD analysis project Ga0208411, IMG submission 185793) | Marine microbial and viral communities from oxygen minimum zone, Eastern Pacific Ocean - ETNP2014F12-01SV261 (SPAdes) (version 2) | ecosystem: Environmental > Aquatic > Marine > Oceanic ... | reverse complement strand
ACATCGCCGGGTGGAATCCATCCTCATCATAACCATAATTCATAAACCTGAAGCTGTGTTGGTGGGATTTTCGTGCAAAAACATTATACCAAAACCGCCAAAACCATTTTTTTGAAGATGGGGAAAACTGTATAAACCATACAATTATCTTTTGTATCATTTTACCTTGGTTTTTCTACGACCTGGTCAGCCCTAAACTCCAAATACCATCGCCAAAAGGCTTTAAAAAAAGGTATTAGTCGTAGTTTTAGTGGAATATATGTCGTTCTCCAATCCCTTTCGATTGCATATAAGATTTTTTGAACACATCTATCAAGACCCATAGACTCCTTACTGTGTTGTTTTGGTGGTTTTTTGTGTACTTTTCCATCTGGACCGAATGCATTTCCGCGAAGGTTTGTATCCTTGATCCAGCCCAAGATGGCTTCTAAGACTGTTATTTCTTTTTTATTTTCAATCGCCAAAGTGGATATAAAACCATGAAGTGCGTGTTTTGAAGCCGCATAACCAGAATGCCTTGGAAAACCCATAAGGGCTTGACCCGTAGAGCAACTAATGATTTTTCCGCGAGTTTCTTTTAAGTGAGGCAAGGCAGCATGAACACAGTTCACGGCACCTAAATAATTCACATTTATTAGATCTTTAAAAAAATCAAGGTCAGTTATTTCATCAAAGCGAGCCCACATGCTTACCCCCGCATTTAACACCAACCCATCAACGCGACCAAAGGTCTCGATAGTTCTGTTTACCATGTGTTGACACTGCTCTAGGACCGTTATATCTGTTTGTACAGGAACAGCCTTTCCACCAGAGTCTGTGATATGATTGCAAACCCTTTCGATCTCATCAAGCCTTCGTGCGGCACAGACAACCATAGAGCCAGCAACAGATAACTGCCTACAAAGCTCTTCACCGATACCAGAAGAGCCACCCGTTATAATAAAGACCTTGTTTTTTAGAATCATAAAGAAAGACCCGGGAAATAATTCAATCTAGCACTATATTGTTTTTTACCCCAAAAATATTATCGGGGTCTTGTGATTTTTTTATTCCCCTAACCATATCTATACTGCCCTCCGAGATGGTGTCAGACATAAAATCCTTTCTCAATTTTCCCACGCCGTGGTGGTGTGATATTGAGCCCCCGTTCTTTATAAAGTTTTCTCTCATTTTGTGCTCAATCTTTGTGAATACATCCTCCGGATTTTCAATACCATCAAAACTCATGGCTATGGTGTTATACATACAAACACCAGTATGATATATTTTTGATATCCTTGATGTAAAAAAAGGTTTTCCCGGCAGACCGTTTTCTTTGTGAAGTTGATTTACTAGTTTAAAGGCCTCTCCTTTAACCTGGTTTATCTTTGACCAAGGAACCGCAGTTTCCATTGTTTCTCCAAGAATGTTTTGGGTGAATATTAGCTCCCTTATATAGGCTATTACCATTGTTGCAAGATATCCACTTTCTCCGGTGCTTTCACCTGCAAGGATACCACCATGTTTTTTTGCAAGTGTAGTGAGATTGTCTCGTTGGTTTTTTACCTCAGACAGAGACCCCTCTATTTTAAAAACAGCTGCTGTAAACCTTTCGGGGTCAACACCTTTTATATTAAAAAGGATGTATTTTTTTAACCTATCCAATGCCCCAGAAAGGCCTTCTTTCTCTTCTTTTAAGGCGTTTCCAAGTCGAATCTGTAGATTGTCTGCCAGCCTAGCACTTGCCGGAACCATATTGGAATGAAAAAGGTCATACATAAACCGGACCCCCGTTTCCCAATCGTTGAATATTATAGACTCATAGGCAGAAGACTCTGGTAGTCGATGTATTTTTAGGGTGGCCTTTGTTATAATACCAAGGTTTCCTTCGGACCCAAACAATATGTTTTGTGCCTTGATCCCAAAAGAGGACCTTGTGAGTGGTTTTATCTGATTTATTGTACCAACGGGTGTGATCATGGTCAGGTTCTGAACGATGTCTTCAATATTTCCATATCGATGTTTTTTCATACCTGCAGCATTGGTGGATATCCACCCACCCACGGTCGAGAATTCATAACTATCAGGTTCGTGCCCAACGGTAAAGCCTTCTTTGTTTAGCGCCTCTTCTAATGCCTTTCCTGTTATACCAGCCTGAACGGTTGCCATAAGGTTTTCTTCATCTATGGATTCAACAGCGTCCATTCTTCTAGTATCAACAGAAACGACCATTCGGCCTTCCTGTTTGGGTGGCCTAAGGGCGTTGGTGACGTTTGTTCCGCCGCCATAAGGAATTAGGCAGACGTTGTGTTTTTTTGCAAGTAGGATCAATTTGGTCGTATCGTCCTCACTCTCAATATAGAAAACGAGGTCGGCAAAGGTTTCTAGTTTGTTATACAGAACCTTATACACCTCATCGGTAGAGTGTTGTCCGTGGCTGTGTAGTACCCTCTCTTTTTCTTCGTTAGTAAATCGGTCCTTATCAAACACTTCTTTCAATTCTGCCATAAAGGGCTCATTGATTTTTGGTTTGACAATATGTTTTTTGTCTAATTCTTTAATTTTTGGTTCTAGTTTAAAATCCACCCCAAGTATTCCTTCGACAAATGGAATGAAATTAGGAAGCCTCTTTCCGCAAATAGGATATCTGTTTCCTGAGAAAGATACAGACATGTCCTTGTTTATAATGAAACCTGAATCCCTGTAGCCCCACTTATGGCCCCAGTTAGAGTCGTTGATGCCAAAAAACTTTTCTTTCTTACCCATATAGGGTCTCAACCTTTTCTTTTATGCTTTGTTCAAGCGTTGTGGTCATGTTTTTTATAGCCTCTGCAGCCTCAGTGTCAGAACCGCTGGAGTCTTTCAAAAAGGACCGGGGATAAATTGGTTCAAGAATGTAAACATTTATTCTGGTTGGTAGACCAAAAAAAACTCTACCTCGTGGCCAAATTTTATGGGAACCATGAATTACAGCTGGAAGAATAGGCTTGTTCAGGTTTAAGGAAAAGGTAGCTGCCCCTTTTTTAAAAGGGAGCATTTTACCGGGTTCCCCACGAGTTCCCTCTGGAAACAAAATAAGATTTCGCTGACCATAGTCCATAAACGCATTACAGAGGGCCTCCGAATCCTGTATTGATAATTTTTTATTTTCATTGGACTGTCGATCAACAGGTATAAGGTTCATAATTGTATTTACAGCGCCTCTTTTGATCCAGTTTTCAAACCAATAATCTCGGGCCGCCAACATTCCAAAATGATTGAAACTCTTTTTTGATGCAACAGCAAGAAGAGCAACGTCCATATGGCTATTATGGTTACTACAAAAAATAAACGATGAGTCTGGAATATTGTCTCTGCCAAACACCCTTAGGGGGGCGTAGGTTTTAAAAATAAATTTTGAATAACAATAAAATAAAGTTTTGAATATCTTATAAAAAAGGGGCTGCTTCCCCAAAAGATATGAATATTTGGGGTTTTGGAGCACGTCCATGGTTTTTTTTATTTTCTACCATATTTCATATGAGCATCGGTAAAGGTGTGGGAACCAATGGCACAGACAAGGGAGATATCTAGGGCCAGTGTTGCGCCCGCAATTATTTCTGCAAGCTTTCTAGATGAATGTTCACCCTCAGCACACTCCAAGAGTTCTAGGTTCTTTTTTTGCATTTTAAGCCTTGTTCCACCGCCGACCGTTCCAACCGTAAGAGAGGGGAGAGTAAGTTTGAACTTTAGCGCATCTTCTTTTTTTTCTATTGCAAAATGAGCAATGCTATTTTCTGATGCGCAAGCAGCATCTTGACCTGTTGCTAAATAAATAGCGGTAAGAGCATTAGACTCGTGAATTCCGTTACCATGAATTCCAGCCATGCTTGAAATGGTTGGGTAGTACGGCCACGCCTCAAAAAGAATGTCCGGGTCCACCTTCAAAACCTTCTTCATAACGCTGTTTTTTATTGTGGTTTCAGCTGCGACTCCATGACCCCGACCCAAGAGCATATTTCTAACAGATGGTTTTTTATCGCTGTTTATGTTTGATTCAAGAAAATAATTATATCCAGTTTCTTTACGAATTAACTCACAAGCAACCTTTGCCGCCAATGTGACCATGTTTTGACCAGCGGCGTTTCCGGTATCTAGGACAATATCCAGAACAACATAACCCTGAACAGCATATTGGTCTATTCTTAACACCTTGCCATAGTTGGTGGTGCTTTCAGCTGCGTCAACAATGGCCTCTTTGTTTTTATTTACCCAGGTTTGAAACTTTGCGCTTTCGTCTAAGTCGTCAAAAATAAAAACAGGCGCCCTAGAGAGTTCCTGTCTAAAGTGCCTTACCTTTGTTCCACCGCTTAGATAGGAGGCCAACATGCCCCTGTTCATCGACATTGCCAACGTTCCCTCTAATGTACAAACAGGAACACAATACTCACCCTTGGCGTAAAGACCATCAAGAAGCACTGGGCCAACGACGGCCATTGGAACCTTCATGAACCCAACATGGTTCTCAATTATGCCTCGTAGTTCTTCTGGGTTATCTTCTGAGGTGTCGCCTAGGTCAATATCGGCATAGCTTTTGACCCACTCAACTCGAGCAGCCGAGTCTTCAGGTTTAAACCCCCTAGGAATAGAAGAGCTTTTCCCGTTTTTTTCTTCAGTCATTAATGATCTTTTATTGTGTGTTTTTGGTTATTCGGTATCGGGGATGGACCCGAGCCATATATTTAATGTCGGTATATCATTGAAATACACGGGAAGGTACAAAGCGTTTTAAATAAAAACACTTAAAAAAAAACAAATAAAAACCTAATGTTTAAACTCGCATTTAAACACTATATTATCTAATTAGTAATATAAAAAACATGATACTAAATAAAACAATTGCCCTTGTTCTTTTTATTGGTCTTGCATATCCGCAGTTTAAACCAAGCTTTGTCAAAAACCCTGAAAAAGAATCAATTTATGAAGCTGATGATGAAAATGATCATGAAGAAACTGATGGTAGGTTCAACCATAGGCAAATGTTTTCTGCGATGTTCTCGATACATAAAGGGGCCCCTGTTACCATGTATTCATATACAAACATCTTCAGTTATGATGTTCGAGAAGACCTCGTTGCTGACGTTAAAGTACATGGGCGATTTTTAAATAGTGCATACCACGATACCTGGGGAGGGGGCATTTATGGCCAACCTCACCTGGCGATGGATGCGGGAATAAAATATTCACCAATGAACAATGGATTATTTGATATTCAGGCAAGAACCTTTCATGATGAGTGGTGGAGCGGACAATCTATCTATCTCTCCTTTTTAGGCATACCGATCAAGAGATTATATAAATCAAAATCTTTTGACCATTATTTTGGACCAAACCTTTGGGACTAGTCCAGAAAAAACACCCCCGACCAACCAAGGCAAGACCAAAATGAAACGAAGAGAAATGCCACAATCGTTGCTTGTGCTGTTTGTTTTTTCAGCAGCGCTGGCCACAGAAAGCAAAGTTTCCCTAATAGAAAAAAAAGAAACAAGATTTCTGAACATTCGACAGCTAACCTTTGCCGGTGAGAACGCTGAAGCGTATTTCTCTTTAGATGGAAAAAACTTGATATTTCAAGCACACGAGGGTGATTCTCTATGTGACCAGATATATACAATGGAGCTTTCAACAGGAGAGACCAAGAGGGTTTCAACTGGTAACGGTGTAACCACATGTGGTTATTTTGAATATCCCGACTGTAAAAACATCCTCTATGCCTCCACACACCTTGGTGGAACGGATTGCCCTCCAAAACCAGACCATGCTCAGGGTTATGTCTGGAAACTATACCCAGACTATGATATCTTTCACTCAACCAAAGAGGGTGAGAAGATAAAGAGATTGACAGATTCTCCCGGCTATGATGCCGAGGCCACAGTTGCATTCGATGGAAGCAGGGTGCTTTATACCTCGATGGTGAGCGGCGACCTAGATATATGGTCAATGAATATTGATGGTTCAAATAAGACCCAACTAACCGACCGCATGGGTTATGACGGAGGAGCTTTTTTCAATTCACAGGCAACAAGGATCGTCTGGCGAGTTTACCATCCAAAAACACAGAAAGAGGTTGCGGAATATAAGAGTCTATTGTCAGAAAACACAATTCGCCCAATGGCTCTTCAATTATGGACAATGAACACAGATGGAACAAACAAACAACAGGTTACAAATAACGATGCTGCAAATTTTGGTCCTTATTTTTTTCCTGATGGAAATAAAATTATTTTTTCATCAAATTTACATGACCCAAGCGGTAGAGATTTTGATCTTTACGCCATTGGAGTTGAGGGTACAAACCTAGAGAGAATCACCTTTTTCAATGGATTTGATGGCTTTCCGATGTTTAGTCCAAACGGAAAGTTTTTAGTTTTTGCCTCTAATCGAAATCAGGCAAAAAGAGGAGACACAAACTTGTTTATTACAGAATGGAACTATAGATGAAAGACATTATTAAGATTTTATTTTTAACTATTTTTGTTTTTGCTCAAAAGGTTGATGATGACCTAGCCTATCGACTTGTGATAGAAAAGCTTGATGGCGCAATACCTGAGGCGTTTGTCAGAGAGGCCTTTTCTAGTGGAGAGGTCAAGATACACAAGGAAATTGCCGATAGATTTGCAAAGCCCTATGAAAAAAAACCCTGGTCAGACTACAGAAAGATATTTGTAAAGGAGTCACGCGTATCTGCCGGTTCAAGGTTCTACAAGGACAACCTAAATTTAATTACCTCAGTAGCTGAAAAATATGGAGTTGATCCGTTCATAGTTGTGACCATTGCAGGGGTTGAGAGTAATTACGGTGTTCACCATTCGCAGTTTTCTGTTTTTAATTCATTGTATTCTCAGATTCACGATATTCCACGAAGGTCAAAGTGGGCAACCAAGGAATTGGCAGAGTTTTTAAAGTATTGTTACAACGATCAACTAGACCCACAAGAAACAGGGGGATCTTATGCTGGAGCTTTTGGATATGGACAGTTTATTCCATCCAGCTTTACCAGATACTCGGTTGATTTCAACAAAAATGGTGTCCGCGAGCCATACAGTTGGCCAGACGTTTTAGGAAGTATCGCGAACTATCTTCGGTTAAATGGATATTTATCAAATAGCAAGGACTACGGCAAGGGTGGCGATATATATAAATCTATCTACGCCTACAATCACGCAGATAATTATGTAATGGCGGTTTTAGAGCTTACAGAAAAGATACGTGAGCGCGTTGGTGACAATAAACAATAACCACTAGAAAGAGACATCAAGGGTCATTTCTTCCCCGTCTCTTTCTATGGAGACAGATACGGTCATACCCCTTTTTAGGTCACCTAGCCTATCCATGTATTCATAGATGTCCTTTATTGGTTTTCCATCAATCGATTTGATAATATCGCCTTTTTTTATACCAGCTCTTGAAGCAGGGCCATCCATTTTTGAAATTGCATCAACCTCAACACCCACCTCAATGCTTCCGTAAGATGGCATAATACCGAAAGTGACCTTGAACCTTCTGCCTGTTGCGGTTCCTGCTTGTTTTGGTCCAGCCTCAGAAAAAACGGGCGTGCCCGTTACCCGCGTTAAATGATATGCCACATCATACACTAGATTGACAATGTCTGTTGTTCCTTGAAGGTTTATATGTTTCCAAGTGTCATCCGGGGTGTGATATTCATTGTGAAACCCTGAAAAGAAAAACAAAACAGGAACATCGTTAGAATAAAAAGCTGCATGATCACTAGGGCCAAAGCCTGGTTTTGACATTGAAAGGTTAAAACCGCGACCAGACCTTAAGCTATCTAGAAGTGGCTCAAAAACAGAAGAGGTTCCAACACCACCCACAGTTACGGTTGAATCCTTCATTCTTCCGATCATGTCCATATTGATCATTGTAATGATCTTATCGATTTCCACCGTCGGGTTTTTGACAAAGTTCTTTGCGCCAAGGAGCCCCTTTTCTTCAGCGTCAAAACCAATCAATAACACACTGCGTTTTAATTTACTCTTCTGGGTTGCTAGTTTTTGTGCGATCTCCAAAAGACCCGCGGTGCCAGATGCGTTATCATCTGCACCCGGATGAATGGCATCCTGGTCTGGTTTTCTAGAGCCCGATCCCGGACCCCCCTTTCCAACGTGGTCGAAGTGTGCCCCAACAACAACATATTCGTCTCTATATTCCCTGTTTCCACTTCTAATTTCACCGATTACATTTGCTGCACGTGTTTTTATATGTTTTAGCCCGATGTTTGTTTTTAGTGTTTTACCCCTAATATCAAAATTTATTGATTCAAGAGACCTGTTCATTGTTTCTTGTAGGCTTTGTCGTGACCATCCAAAACCACCAAGTAGCTTGTCGGCAACCTTATTAGATAGGTGTATTGCCGGTATTCCAACGTTATTATATCCCGCCACATAGTTTAGTGGATAAAGACTCGAGTCCTCTATTTGTGATATGAAGACTATTCCTATTGCGCCCTTGTCCCTTGCCACTAGCATTTTTTTATGTAGAGGGGAGTACGATGAGTACGGTGAGTGATTGTTTCCCCTTTCGGGACTGTGTCGCATCACCACAGCCCATTTTCCATTAACATCCAACCCATCATAGTCATTCCACCTAAGGCTCTCTTCATCAATATTAAATCCATAACCAGCAAAGACAAGACCCCCCACTGTTTCTCCGTTTGATGAAAAAGAAAGGGGAATATATTCTTGCTCTATTTCAAGAGAGTCTTCATCGATGAGTGCATAGTTATCACCACCCAACCCTATTCCAGTGGTTATGTCAAATGGTTGTATGAAAGAGTTGTTTGCTCCAGGGCGCACTCCATAGGATTTCAACTGCTTGATTAGGTACGCAATGACGTCCCTCGACCCCCTTGTTCCAGGGTGTCTACCAGACCTGTTCTCATGGGATAAATATCGAATATGACCCATGATCTCATTGTTGGTTATTTCTGAAGAGGGCCCCGTCTTTTTGGTTTGAACAAGCAATCCGCCAAGCGCGATAATAAATGCAAAAAGGTATAACGCTCGATTGTTGTCATTCATATTGAATGAAAATTTATATGGAATAAATCGTATGGCAAAGATAAAGGAATTAATATTATATCGTGCATAAGCAAATTCTTATTACCGTTGACTCGCACTATGTGCCCAATCGCTCCAGTCCGACCCAGTCTTATTTTCTTTTTTCATATTCTATTCGCATAAACAATGATTCCAAGAGTCCGATAATATTAATAGGTCGGTATTGGCACATTACAGATGGGTCTGGTATCAGTGAGGATGTATATGGCCCAGGCGTGGTCGGGAAAAAACCAACCATAGAACCAAACAGTTTTTTTGAATACACAAGCTTTTGTCCTCTTAAAACCCCCGTGGGCTTTATGGAGGGTTCTTACAGGGTTCTAAATAAAGAAGACAAAGAATTTAGTGTTAAAATAAAAAAATTTCGCCTACTGGCCAGTCAGGTTTTAAATTGAATTGATTCAGTGAATTGATTTTATATAGTCCTAATTTTTATTATGAATAAAACCAAAATTATAGCCACCATTGGCCCAGGATGCGATGATGAATCCACACTACAAGAACTCGTTGATCTAGGTGTGTGTTGTTTTCGTATCAATCTTTCACATGGGTCAAAAGATCAAAAAAACAGGTATTTTGACCTCATAAGGTCGTTAAGGACCCCGCTTGGTTTACGACCAACTATTCTAGCAGACTTAGCGGGTCCAAAAATTAGAGTAAGAAACCTGGAAAAACCCCTACGCATAAAACAAGGTGACTCTATTGTCATTAGCAATGATCAAGTAGGCCCAGGAAAGATCTCAGTGACCAGTGGCGTCAGGTTTGAAAAGATCAACCCCGGGGCTCAAATTCTTATTGATGACGGTAGGGTTTCCCTAGAGGTCAAAGACCTTTTATCAGACCAGGCCCTTGAGTGCGTCGCTCTGGAAGATGGAGTCATTGAAAACAGAAAAGGGGTTAACTTTCCAGGAATAGCACTAAATGTTCCAGTTTTAACAGAACAGGATGAGGTAGACCTTCAAACCTCCCTGTCTAAAGAAGCGGATTGGATAGCGTTGTCTTTTGTTCGGTCCCCATCCGACTATGACCTGGTCAGGGCCAAGGTCAGAGATGCGGGATACACAACTCCAATAATGGGAAAGATAGAGAAGTGGGAGGCTGTCCAAAATCTTGATGGTATCATTGATTCATTTGATGCGGTTATGGTTGCTAGGGGAGACCTTGGTGTAGAAACACCCATAGAAAAAGTTCCCCTAGTTCAAAAAGAGGTTATAGAAAAGGCAAACCAAGCAGGTAAACCCGTTGTCATAGCCACTCAGATCCTTGATTCAATGATTGACAGGCCCGTACCGACCAGGGCCGAAGTAAGCGACATTGCAAATGCTATACTAGACGGAGCAGATTCTTTAATGGTAACAGGTGAGACAGCAATTGGGAAACATCCAAAAAAGGTCATAGGGGTATTGTCACGAGTTATTGAAGAAACCGAATCGTCAATTGACTATGAAAAGTATTCAAACGAGCCTATGGATAAAAAAATCAACACAGCAAACGCCATCAGTCATGCAGCGTGTTCTGTTTCTGGAGACCAGGGGATTGATATATTGGTTACAATGACGCACAGTGGAAGCACTGCTCGTATGGCTGCCAGATATAGACCAGCTGCGAAAATAATTGCAATGACCCCCTTTAAAGAAACATGTAGAAGGCTGGCCATCGTGTGGGGCGTAAACCCATTTTTGGTTGATAGTTACAAATCTGCCGATGAGATTCCGGAGATTGCAAATAAGGTTCTTGGCAAGATGGGGTTAATTGAGGAGGGTGAAAGATTTGTTGTTACGGGAGGAGTACCCGTTGGGGTTCCTGGAACAACAAACTACCTATCTGTATTAAAGGGAAACTAGGAGCTTTTTGATTCTTTGAGTCGTCCTAGTTTTTCACAGACATAAGGGACGCCCCTGCGGTCAGGGGGGTGGGCATCCTTACACTCGTCATTACAGACATAATATGTTTCTTCTAGGTTCTTTTTACCATTTATATCATAATAGTTCCAATTGCCACTCTGGAAACCCAGCTCATAGCTTCCTTCATATTTCTTTTTCCCATTTATATGAAAACCTGTCCATTTTCCATGGGCCTTTCCCTTTTTATATTCTCCAATAAATTTTTTATTTCCTTCTTTGTCCCAACCCGTCCAGGCCCCAGACCTGAATCCATTTTTTAGGTTGCCCTGTTCTCTTTTTTCACCGCTTCTAAAACGAATGAACCCTGGTCCGTTGTATACCTTTTGATTATAGAAAAAACCAATAAAAGAGGTGTTGTAATTGTCTCCTGTGATATATTGTCCAGATCGGTCATAAAGAACCCCTTTCATATCTACAGGTTCTTTAGATGAACACGCCATTACAGCCAATAAAAGGATAAGTGATAATTTTTTCATTAAAGTCTCAATATCTTTGTTAAAATCTAATAATCACCAAGGAGATTAACAAAAATCACCTTTTTAGCATTAGAAGGTTTTTGCAACCGTGGTCACTCTATTACAATCTCATCTGAGAATATCCACGTCTTTCCACCAGCGCCGGGATGCCAATCTGGACAAACACCTCGATTCACGGCCTCTACTCTTATAAATCTAGCAGAAAGGTTTAGGTCCTGACTTTCCAGTTCAATTCTGTTTGCCGAACCGCTCCGTATACCATCGTCAATTTTTATTTCTACTTTTTGGTTGAACGACTCACCGTCATTTGAGAAAGAAACAATGGCAAGCGTTGGTAGGAAGATCCAGGACCCATGCGATTCAAGAAATCCAATGGATACCTTTGATATTTTTTCGATATTTAACAGGTCAATGGTGACATCCATGTTCTCTTTTTGCCACCCCTGCCAGTAATTATCATTGTGTGCTATTGAACCGGTAAGCCCATCGACCAAGGTTAGGGGACCAGAGCCAGAATACCTCGCCTTGTAGATGGTGTTATATTTTACCCTCTTTCCGATTGCCTTGCTAAAGTGAACGATTTTCTCAGATGTTTTCCCTTTTTGCTCATTGTTGATGAAAAGAGCTGCCTTGATCATCGTTCTACCATTAATGACTATAGGGGAACCATAAAGTTTAGACTCATTGGTTGGCTCAGACCCATCCAGGGTAAACCTTATGGTTTCGCCGGGTTTTTCAGATGACAGGGTTATTCTGTGTTCTTGATTGTTGCTGCTGGGATCAACATTTATTGATACAATGTATGAGCCGGGTGCGTAGTTCCAACCTAGAACATCGAACCTATCTTCAAGACTGTTCAACCTATGATAAAAATCATCATATGTGTTACTTCCTGGCCCAGACCACAAGACCTCCGATAGAGCAGACATTCTAGGTAAGACCCTATATTGTGCTCGTTTTGGAGTTTGGACATATTCTGTCCAGAGATTACCTTGTCCACCCAGTATGTGTTTTTTCTCTGGGTCTGAAAGTTCATTTGGGATAGGGTTGAACGAGTAGACCTTTTTTAGCGTGGTGTATCCCCCAAACGCCGCCGGTGACGTTTCGGGATTTGCCTGGTAGTAGTCAAAATAACAGTGCGATGTTGGACACATTATAACGTCGTGCCCTGCCTTTGCAGATTCGATTCCGCCCTTCATTCCTCTCCAGCTCATTACGGTCGCGGTTTTTGCGAGACCCCCCTCAAGTATCTCATCCCACCCCAAGAGTTTTTTGTCATTTGAAATAATGAATTTCTCAATTCTTTTTATAAACCAACTTTGTAATTCGTGTTCATCTGCTAGCCCCTCATTCTGTATTCTTTTTTGGCACTTTTGGCAAGTCCTCCAATGTAGCTTGTCAGCCTCATCTCCACCGATGTGAATGTAGGGCCCAGGGAACAATTCCATGACCTCATCAAGAACGTTCTCGAGAAACTCAAAGACCTCATCCTTACCAGCACAAAAAATATCAACATTGGGCCAATAAGAACCTGGGTTTACAGGTATGAGACTCCCCTTGCACGAGAGCTCTGGATAGGCTGCAAAAACCTCTGATGTGTGACCAGGCATCTCGATTTCAGGTATAACCACAATATTTTTACTGGCGGCATATTCCACCACCTCTCGTATTTCCTCTTTGGTATAGTAACCACCATATGTGGCCTTTTCCTTGCCATTGACCGGTGATTGTTCTTTCCATGGTTCATTGGTTCGGTCAACTCGCCACGCGGATCTTTCAGCAAGTAAGGGGTATCTGTCTATTTCTATCCTCCATCCGTTGTCATCTGTCAGATGCCAATGGAAAACATTCATTTTGTGCAAAGCTATCATATCAATATATGTCTTTATAAAATCGATATCAAAAAAATGCCGGGACACGTCCAAATGCATTCCTCTATATCCAAATGTTGGTGCATCTAGGATGTCGACATTTGGTATAAAGGATGTTTTGGGGATGTTGCCAATCTCAAGTTCAGGCCCACACAATTGCCGTAGTGATTGATATCCATAAAAAAGGCCCGAATAAGATGAAGCCCTTAGCTCTATTGTGTTTCCATCGCCAATGGCAAGAGAGTAGCCCTCATTTGTCAGGTCGCTTTCATCGTTGAGAACAACAAAGATAGAGTTGGGTGTCTTGGATTGTGACATTTCAATGGATAGATCTTTGACTGGAGACAATAATTTTTGGATCATCCTTGCTATTTTAATCTCAGATTCATCATTGGTTGACACTAAGATCTTTTCAATTAAAGCCACATCGGTATTACCGATTCCGGGCACCATTTTTGTAGGTTTTGGAACTATGCTTGTATTGTTCATGTTCATATTTGAGCTATTGTTGTTAATGGTACAGTTTAAAGATAGGCAAAAAACCAACACCCAATAAAAAGAAGAAAAATAAAGTGAATTATTTAAATTGATTGTTCCAGCCTCTTTTATTTGAGAAAGACAGTTTTTTTGGATTTAGATATGCCACCAGACGATATGGAGAAGAGGTAAACACCCGATGGACATGTTTCACCAAGATCATTTTTCCCATCCCAGGAGAAATAATGCGTACCGGCGGCTTTTCTCACTGTGTTGTTTTTTATGATCTTTCTTCCAAAAAGGTCTACCAATTCAAGTTCGACAGTAGCATCGTTTTTTAATTCATACCCTATAACAACAGTAGAGTTAAAGGGGTTTGGGAATGCGCTGCTCAAACTTACAACTTCAGGGATTTGAAAATTTGTACTCTCTGTATGAATTTCGGATGTGAGGTTTGGATCAACCTTGATAGCATCAAAAATCACGTTCGAGCCACTTGCATCATTGGTAACAAGGTCTCTCAATATGATCCCAAGGCTCTCTCCCTCATTCAGTGTAATTGTTTCTATGAACTTGAAGTCCCCTCGTACCGCGCTCTGGTCTACGATCACATCTGACCTCGTACTTACGCCGTCCTCGTTTTTTACATATAGTTCATATATGGCCCCGGTCGTACCAGATACTCCATCAGGAATAAAAGCCTCGACGTTGTATTCACCCACACCCTCAATACTTGGAACCCAAATAGCGTAGTGTCGACTTTCCTCGGGGTCTGTTGTTGTCGGTGAGATCCAACAATCGTTGTTATATCCCTGGTCAAGGTAGACCCAGTCGGGACCATGGAATCTTTGAAAACCGTTGTCTCCATCATCAACCAAGCTGTCTGATATCCAAAGCCAATCACTTCGATTACCACGCAATTCTTCAACCGGGTCAAGAAAGCCACCCCACCAACCAAAGGGATTCACTGCATACGGTTCAACAGAGTCAAAGAACCAGTTTCCTCTACGAACCTCAAAGTGCAGATGGGTATTTGTTGTGCATCCGGTATTACCCGCAAAGCCCAAAGTGTCTCCTGTTTCAACATTGTCTCCCACGGTAACATTGAGTGGCGGTGTCATGTGGAGGTATACGGTGAAATACTCATTTCCATGTGCAACTATGATGGTTCCCTGGTCTCCGTTGGGTTCTATTCCTCCGGGACAAGGGTCTGCTGGTGGCGAGAAAGAGGCCCAAAGAACATAGCCACCTGCAGGCGCAAGGATTGGGGTGTTGAAGGGCATATTGTAGTCAACACCGGCATGCCCATCGTAACAAGAATGACCAGACCTACAGTCTGGATAGACAACCTCATCAACCAATTCAATACCATCAAATCTTAATAAAAGAGAATCAATGACATTGGAACAGGGGCACTGGTGATCTACGTGTGCCGATACAGGATACTGTTCAAATCCAGGTGGCTCAAAGGGTCTTAATTCTAAAAATGGTTCTTGACCCACTAACGCCACAGAACTAAAAACAATAAACATATTTATAAACGACATGATGGATAATTTTTTCATAGGGGTATAACTTCCACACAAATATACAATCATCATCTTAATGAATCGAAGCCTAATAAAGGATACAACCATGTTAAAGAAAGAAGGTTTATTCATATTCATTTTATTTCTAATGTTTTCGGTTGTTTCAGCAACAGAGGTGGACACCGCCTTTTCTGTGAAGTGGCACAACGAACCCTGGGGTGCAGGGGGGCTCATACCCGCAGGTCCCCCGTGGAACATGGTTGGGCCATTTGACTTCGACAACGATGGTTTTGGAGACTTTGTTGTCTCCAGTGCCTATGCAGGTGAATTCTGCAATGGTGTATATCACTACGAAGCCGCGAGCAATGACTCCATAGCATTAAAGTGGGTCTATACATTTTATGATCTTAGTTGTTCGTACGATGCCTATTCCAGCGTTGCCGTGGGCGACATTGATGGAGACAACAATCAAGAAATACTATCTTTAGTTGACACAAGCCCTGGCGCTTCGGGTCAAAGGGGGCTCCAGGTTTTTGAGTGGGACCCAGATTCGATGTCCTTTTTGTCTCAACCAACGTTCACCTGGGATATGGGCCTTGACAGTGTTTGGGAAGCCGGTCAGATACATGTCGAAGATCTGGATGGTGACTCACAACAAGAGATCATCGTATCTGTGATGGATGGACCCTGGTCTGAGCTAGGGACCGGAGGCACGAGCCGCCTTATGATATTTGAACTTGATACAGTAATAAATGACTCTGCCATCTTTAACATAGAGTATCAAGACGAGGTCTGGTCAAACTGGAGCGGCTACAACATTTCAGTGGGAGATTTGGACAACGATGGGGCAAAGGAAATATATACTGTGGGCTACGAATATTTTCACCTTATTGTCCATGAAAACACCGGCGAAGACCAGTACGAATACCAAACAGATTTTTTTATTTCTTCAGAGCTTTATCAAAGAGCCAACCAAGGTATTCTAATTTCAGACATTGACAACAATGGGGCAAATGAGATGATTTGTTTGACGTCTGGTGTCAATTCTTTATCTGGAGACCTTGTAACACCTGGAAGTTTTTTTGTGGTAGATGGCGTTGATGATGTTAGCAGCCTATCATACTCTAATTTCAATTTGTTTTCAACCTACGCTGGTGGTCTTAGACAGGTCAGCCTAGGCGACGCAGATGGTGATGGCAATCTCAATATTTATCTTGCAGGTCACTATGATGAGGCCGTTTATGATTGGGAGTATGGTGGAGGTGACCCGACAAGTCCCGGTAGCTACGTAGAAAGAGTTATTTTTATGGATGACACAACGGACAATTTCACACCTGGAAACGACCAAGGTAAGGTGAGAGTAGCAAAACTATTTTCAGGAGACATAGATAATGATGGCGATGGTGATATTGTTTTTTCATCTGCTAGTTTTGCTTCTGACAAGCCACATCTATATATGATAGAGCACAATGGAACACTTGGAACTGGAAACGACCAAGACCTTAACCCACAAAGGATCTCCATTGGACAAAATTATCCCAACCCCTTCAATCCTGAAACAAGGTTTCAGTACACCACCCACCAACCTGAGCATGTTTCATTAAAAGTATATGATATTTTAGGTAAGGAGATACGAACCGTGTTTGATGGGCACCGGGCACCGGGCACACATATTGAAAAATGGAAAGGGGTAGACAAGAGAGGCCAGGTGGTTTCAAGTGGTGTTTATTTTTATCAGCTAAAAACTGGACAGGAACGAATCACCAAAAAAATGGTTTTTGGAAAATAAACGATCAAAGAATGTGTTTAGAGATCATTTTATTTATGCTAGACACTTAATCTTGACTCAGATCAAAAAGGCAATGCAGGGTAAGAAGGTGAACCTTTTTCTGTTGTTTGTCCTGTTTGTTGTTTCTTGTGTTGATCAGGTCAGAGATGACAACTCGTTCATCATTGCAACCTACGATGATGTAAAAGACTGGGACCCGGCCACGGCTTTTTCATTGGAGGTATTCCCAATGTCAAATATTTATGAGCCATTATTGTGGCACGACGCTGGTACCGCTCCGGGTCGATTCTTGCCGGGTCTTGCAACAACCTACACAAGTTCATCCGATGGTCTGACCTGGGAATTCATACTTCGAAAGGGGGTCACTTTTCACGATGGAAGAGCGTTCGACTCTGAATCGGTAAGGTATGTCATCGAAAGAAACAAGCGGATGAATGGAGGTGGAAGCTATATTTGGGACTCTGTTGACCAGGTTATTACCGATGGTCCCCACAGGGTGATCTTCAAACTCTCGTCGCCCGTTCCCCTGGACAAGATAGTTAGCTCTCAATACGGAGCGTGGATGTATTCACCTGAAATATCAGAGCTTTCTAAGGATTCTTTACAAAGTGGATATGGTAGTGGCACGGGGCCATATCAATTTAAAAAATGGACCAAAAATAAACATATCAAACTTCAAAGGTATGATGATTATTGGGCCGGATGGAACAGAGAGGATCACTTTGACTCAATTATCATAAAGGTCGTATCAGAATCGTCAACTCGCCTACAGATGATAGAGGGCGGATTGGTTGACTATGCCCTATTAATCCCCGTACAGCTACTAGAAAGGTTGGACAACAACCCCTCCATAAGTGTATCATATCGCCCATCTTGGATCAATCATTTCTACTTACTAAACACCAAAAAACCACCCACTGATAATATTTGGGTTCGTCGAGCCATTGCCGCGATAATGGATCGAAAGACCATAGCTGACCATGTCTACCTTGAGGCTGGTAAAGAGGCAAGGGGCCTCATACCTGACAATATGCCACTATTTGAGGCACCTGACAGCCTTGTTCCTTTCAGTCTGGATATGGGTAAGAGATTTCTTGATAGGTCGGGGATTACAACAAAAAACATCAGTGCCGACATCTCTTATGTTTCGACATCTGAAGAATATAGACTAACATCTTTTCTTTTGATGGACAACCTTAGAAAAATTGGACTGGACCTTGATCTAAAGCCCGGTCTTTGGTCATCGAACTGGGACAAGGCCAGAAGGCTCGAAACCGCTTCCAATATAATTTCCATGGCATGGTGGCCAACACTATCTTCTCCATCTGATTGGTTTTTCGGGTTGTATAAGACAGAGGAGAGTCCACTTTTTAATCTTTCATACTACAGCAACCCCATTGTGGACTCACTTATCAACACAGCATGGAAAAACGAATCAATATATCCTGAAAGGTCTAGGAATCTATACAAGGAAATACAAGAGAAACTCATCAATGATTGTGTTGTCATACCAGTAGTTGACATAAACGTTCAATCGGTGCACAAGAAAAACATAACAGGTCTAAGAAATAACCCAGCATATTCAACGCTTTTGATCTATCATCTTGGAAGGGGACAGTGATAGCATACTGCACAAGGCGACTGGTCTCAACGGTATTCGTTTTGATCATTGTGAGCACGATAACATTTTTTCTTTCTCATTCTCTACCGGGCGATCCGGCATCATTGTGGGTTGGTGACCACCCCACCAAAGAGCAACTAGAGACGGCAAAAAACAAACTGGGCTTTGACAGGCCCCTGATTGAACAATATGTCTCCTTTTTACAAAATGTAATTACACTTGATCTTGGTGTTTCACTAAGGACGCGCCAACCAGTGCTGACCGAACTGGGTCGTCGATTTTCTGCTACGTTTGAACTGGTCTTTTTTTCTATGTTACTAGCTCTGTCTTTCGGTTTTTTTTTAGGGCTTAAAACGGCAATAGCTTCAAATACGAGACCCGATCAAATCATCAGAGGGGTTGGATATTTAGGATTGTCCTTCCCTGTTTTTTGGTTGGGTATGATCTTACAATTGTTATTTTTTGGTATTTTACAATGGCTCCCCCTTCAGGGTCGGCACTCTGGTTTTAGTACGCTTGATATTGACCTATCTATTAATAGTGGTCTGTTTTTGTTTGACACCCTTGCCTCAGGAGAGTGGGAGCTGTTTTGCGATGGACTCACCCATATTTTTCTGCCAATGATGACACTGGCATTCGGGGTTTTTGGTCTCATACTTCGAACTACGCGCTCAGCAATGATGGAGACCATGTCAGAGCCCTTTTTTAAAACATATCTGGCATATGGGTTTGAACCTGCAGAGGCAATTCAGCGATCAGCCTATAAGAACACGCTTGTTCCAGTGTCAACCGTTTCTGGGCTTAGTTTTGGTCTGATGTTGGGAGGAACCTTTCTCGTAGAATCAATTTTTGATTGGCCGGGACTTGGTCAGTTTAGTGTGCTCTCGATCTTGACGAATGATTTTCCTGCAATTATGGGTGTCACCTTATTTTATACCCTAACATATGTTATAATAAACTTTTTTATTGATCTTTTATATCCGATGATCGATCCTAGAATTGGAAGATAGACCAGTGATTAGTTTGGCCAACCTATTAAGAAAAAGATCCTCTCGCATCGCTCTGTCGTTTATAATTTTATTGATCGTCTCATCTGCGGTGGTACCTTTTCTTTCTCCATACGAAGAGGATCTTTCGGGAGCAGTTCATTTCGATATTGGAGGCCAGCCCCCTTCTTTGCGGCACTGGTTTGGAACTGATACTGCGGGGCGCGACCTATTCACATTGACGATTCATGCGGGACTATCTTCGCTGAAGGTGGCCTTTGGTGTTGTCTTTTTATCAATTTTCATCGGTGCCCCCATCGGTATGTTTTCAGGAATTTCAAGTAAGAGAACCGATGAGGTCTTTATGCGTATAACAGATGGCTTTCTTGCTTTTCCACCATTGATATTGCCGCTTGTGATAACATCGGCACTGGGTCCATCATTAAACAATGTCATCATTGGGATATCAATTTCTTGGTTTCCTTGGTATGTTCGAATTGTTCGTTCACAGACACTGATAATATCCTCAATGGGCTACGTTTCAATGTCCAAGAGTATGGGAGCGGGGAAATTACATATTATGAAAAAACATATTCTTCCCAACAGCATTGGTCCTGTTCTTGTTCAGGGGACGATAGACGCCGGTCATGCGATCCTTACTGCCGCAGGGCTTTCATTCATAGGTCTTGGCGCGCAACACCCAGAGACAGAGTGGGGCCTACTTCTCACCCAATCACGTGCGCAGTTCATAAATCATTGGTGGGAGGTGTTCTTCCCTGGCTTGTTTATTGTCCTTACGGTCATTTCGTTCAATGTTCTTGGCGATGATCTAAGAGGCTCTATTAATTCCAAGGGGCATAAAAAACAATGAGAGAGGTACTCTTGAAGATCTCTGATCTCAGCGTAACCAGCAACAAAGAGAAAGAGACAACAACCATTCTAAACAACATTGACCTTACGATCCACAAAAACGAGACGGTTGGTCTAATAGGAGAGACCGGTTGTGGCAAGAGCATGTTGGGGTGGGCGCTTATGGATCTTTTACCAGACGGGTGTGTTTTATCAGGTGGAAACATAACATATGACACCACGCCCATATATGAGATGACCAGCCTAAGAGGCTCAAGGGTCACAATGATATTTCAAGAACCAATGCAGTCACTAAACCCAACACAGACCATTGGAAAACAAATGACAACCATAGTGGAGAAAAGAGGTCTCAATATAGAGACATCGACAAAAGCATATGTAAAAAAATGGTTAGCAAGGGTTCAACTAGATTCTGTTTTCGATATAGGCTCCCGATATCCACATCAACTTTCAGGGGGGCAAATGCAAAGAGTGATGATAGCTCTGGCAATGTCCATGAGGCCAAAGTTTATCATAGCGGACGAGATAACAACGGGTCTGGATGCAAATATTAAACTAGAGATGATGGACCTTTTGTTTTCACTACAAGACGAGTTGGGTATCGCGGTTCTGCTTATCTCACACGACCTTGCTACCATTAGGCGTTATTGTGATCGCGTGGCCGTTATGAGGTCTGGGGAGGTTCTTGTGGAAGGCAGAACGGACGAGGTCTTTCTCCATCAAAAAGACAAATATATAAGGACATTTATAGATGGCCAAGAAAGATCAAACAGAAAAATCAAAACGGATAACACAGAGGACCGTGATCATGCGATACTATCCATAAGAGGACTTCATAAATCATATGGAGACAATAAAAGCAGACAGTCCGTGGTTAATAATGTATCAATGAACCTATATCGCGGTAAGACCTTGGGTCTCATAGGTGAGTCGGGTAGCGGGAAGAGCACAATTGCAAGAATGATACTGAACATATTGGAACGCGATTCGGGTAAGATGAAATTATCAATAGACGGGAGCACTACGAAAAACCTGACCTCTCCAAACAAGAAGATCGGAGCGGTCTTGCAAGACAGTACGGGGTCGTTGAACCCTAAAATGAATATACAAAATATTCTATCAGAGCCGTTGGAGTTGGTTGGTGTTTCTAATGAACGTAAAATAAGGTCTAAGATAAATAAAATGATCAAGAGTGTAGGGCTAAACGAAGATCTCTTAACTCGTTACCCATATTCACTTTCTGGAGGACAAAGACAGAGAGTGTCCCTGGCCAGGGCGATGATGATCGACCCTAGAATCATTATTTTGGACGAACCAACGTCGGCCCTGGATGTCAAGGTTCAGAAAAACATATTGGAGTTACTCAAATCACTACAAAAGCAGAAAAATTTATCATATCTTTTCATATCCCATGACCTGCCGGTTATATCAGAAATAGCAGATGATGTCGCAGTGTTGTATGGCGGGGAGATAGTTGAAGTTGGGACGGTCGAGAAGATTTTGAATAACCCAGAACAAGACTATACAAAAAAATTAATAAAGGCCTCCACATGGACAGGCCCCCTCAATGCATAAAGAAGAGAGTTTTATGAAAGAACAAATGACAGTTGCCTCGATCCAAATGTTTTCCCAGGGGGACAAAGAGAAGAACCTAAACACCATAGAAAAACACCTTACTCACATAAATAAAACATTTTCAGATATCAAAATGGTGATTTTTCCCGAGCTTGCGGCTCACGGTATGGTTACCGATGTGTCAAGCGAAGCAGAGGGGATACCGGGTGAACTGACCACCATTTTTTCCAAGATGGCAAAAAAATATGGTCTGTGGTTGATTCCGGGAAGCATCTATGAACTATCAAGGGGGGAGGTATTTAACACTACCCCCGTGTTTTCACCCAAAGGCGAACTGGTTGGAAAATATCGCAAGAGATACCCTTGGTGTCCGTATGAAAAAACAACACCCGGCAAAGATCCCTTTGTGTTTCACATTGAAGGATTTGGGTCCGTTGGGGTCATGATTTGCTACGATATGTGGTTTCCAGAGGTTGCCAGAGACCTGGTTGGTCAAGGGGCAGAGCTTATTATTGTTCCGACCATGACAACAACGGGAGACAGAACACAAGAGAAGGTCTTGGCAAGGTCGACCGCGATAACGCAACAGTGTTATGTGGTCTCATGTAACGGTGTAGGCCTTGGTCGCGTAGGGGGGTCGCTGATCGTTGACCCTGAGGGAGTCGTTTTACAAGAAAGTGGTGAGGGTCCATATATGCAAACCGCTGTCATTGATTTTAACAGAATACGTCTTATTAGGGAAATGGGAACCGCAGGGGTTACTACGCCCATAAAGGATTTTAAACAAAACAAACAAATCTTCTCAATATATAATGAACGAGAAGTCAAAGAATAGGATTTACCATGTCTGATCTCAAAGAATATTATGACCTGACCGCATCCAACCCCGCACTAAGGGGCTTGGTTTTGGTCTTTGCATCCATCATTACAGCAAAACTAGTAGACATGATGTTTACATTTATATTTAAACGCATGGTCAAAACCACAAAGACAACCCTGGACGATCGTATCCTTCAGCTACTTCACAAGCCCATATTTTACTCCATCCTTTTTATTGGATTTGTCCTATCAATAAAAACCGTAGCGCTTCCGGACCACATTGAATTTGCCCTGACCGGCACCCTTAAGACCATCACGATCATCATATGGTTATTTGTTATTTCAAAGATATTGGTGATGTCCATGGATTGGGCGTCAAGACAAACCGCATCAAACAAGATATTGCAAAAGAACACACTACCGCTATTCAACAATTTAGGTAAGATAGCAATTGGTATTTTTGGCACCTATCTCATATTTCTTAGTTGGAACATCAATATAAATGGTATTCTGGCCTCCGCCGGTGTTTTGGGTGTCGTTTTGGGTCTGGCGGCAAAAGATACGGTGTCTAATTTTTTTGCGGGAATATTTCTTATGGCCGATGCACCCTTCAAAGAGGGTGACTACATTCTTTTAGACACGGGTGAAAGGGGCTATGTCAAAAAGATGGGACTAAGGTCTACTAGGTTCATGACCCGGGACGACATTGAGATCACCATACCAAATTCAGTGATAGCCGCATCAAAAATAGTAAACGAGAGTGGGGGGCCGGGCGAGATTGAAAGAGTGCGCATCACCCTTATGGTTGCCTATGGCTCTGACCTGGACGACGTAAGGAGCCTGTTGATAGATATTGCAAAGAAAGAAAACAACGTAATGACAGAGCCTGAGCCAAGGGTCCGGTTTAGAGAGTTTGCAGACCACGGATTAAAACTTCAGCTCCTTTTTTGGATTCACAACCCAGAGATTCGAGGAAGAACCATTGACGCTGTGAACACAGAAGTATATAAACAAATATCTAAAAGCAAGATCTCGATACCATATCCAACAATGAACGTCCACCTATCAAGCGGAACAAATAACGACGAGTGACCTTAAAGCTAGTTGTTCTAGTTGTCTATTTTAGCATTCTTCTTGGCATAGGCTACTTCGCCTCAAAGAAGGTGTCTAACCTTACTGACTATTATGTTGGTGGGAAGAAACTTGGGTACTGGATAGCCGCACTATCAGCAAGAGCAACAGGAGAGTCTGGTTGGCTCTTGATCGGGGTCACGGGCATGGGTGCGGTCATGGGTGTCAGCGCACTATGGATCGTTGTGGGAGAGGTTCTGGGTGTTTGGGTGTCATGGCAGTTCATGGCTGTAAAGTTCAAGAGGCTTACCGACCGATACGATTCCATCACGATCTCTGATTTTCTCGTAAGTCACTTTCAATCTACGACACACCTAATGAGGATTGTTTCTGCAACGGCGCTCTCCTTGTTTGTCGTGATATATGTCAGTGCCCAGATCGACATAACAGGAAAGACCTTTGAGTCCTTTCTTGGTCTGAATTATTATACAGGCATTGGTCTAGGATTTGGCATAGTTGTTTTGTATATATTTTTAGGAGGCTTTTTAGCGGTCGCATGGTCAGATCTGTTTCAAGGGTCATTGATGTTTGTGGGGCTTATAGTATTACCTATTGCAACCTATTTAAGTCTTTCAGACCATGCTTCGATCATTGAAAATTTAAAAGACATAGACCCCACTCTGTTAAGTTTTTGGGGGAGCGGTGGAGCTACACTGATGAACCTTATGGCAATCATTGGACTCATTTCAATAGGAATTGGGTTTATGGGGTCCCCCCAGGTTTATGTCAGATTCATTGCCATAAAAAATGATTCAGAGATCAAAAAAGGAAAATGGGTAGCAATAGCATATACCCTATTGACAGATACTGCAGCGGTTATGATCGGCATTTTGGGTAGGGTTGTTCTTACAAAGGCGGGAGATTCCCCCGAATTGATCCTGGGAAACATGGGTGAGGATGTCTTGGCCCTGGTTTTGGCCCAGGTCATGCCCCCAGTAATTATAGGGATATATATCACAGCTGTTCTATCTGCTGTTATGTCAACAGTTGACTCATTGCTTGTTGTTGCATCAAGTGCGGTAACTAGAGATTTTTACCAACAGATATTCAATCCAAAAATAGACGAACGATTGCTGGTGTCCTTATCAAAAAAGGTAACACTTCTTTTGGCAGTTCTTGCGCTAGGCGTTGCCTTAATTGTTTCGTTATTGTCTCCAACAAGGACGGTGTTTTGGTTTGTGATATTTGGATGGTCTGGAATAGCCGCAACCTTTTGTCCCGTTATCATCCTGTCCCTTTTTTATGAAAAATTTTCAGAAAAGGGAGCAATTACATCGATGGTCACAGGTTTCCTCTGTGTGCCTTTTTTCAAATTTATTGTGCCAAGGCTTGATGGCATTGGTCCATATATTGACAAACTTGATGTGATGTTTCCATCTGTTGCCCTTGCCATGTTTTGCGGTTGGTTGGTAAGTGCCTACTTGGAATAGGGCACATCATAAAAAAAGCCCCCGGTTTCACTGGTCTTTATTTTCTTGAAGAAAACCTATCTATTGTTTATACTCATATTAACCGAAGTCTTTGAATAATAACGCCTTGAGGTAAACATGAAGAAAACAAATTTAAAAACCCCGTTAACAATCATAATTTATTTTTCTTTTGTAGTGATCTCTTTTGCTCAGCGGCTTGACCCACAACAAACCCCCTACGAAGAATTACGATCCATTGTTGAAACGGCATCACGTTCTCAGCAAAAAGTTTGGGTAGAGGACTTTACAGGCCTCAACTGACCATACTGTCCATCTGCGAGTTTCGCACTAGACACGCTTTTAAGAGAGTTTCCAAACACACTATTCACTACAGAGATACACAGCCCAAGCTATACCCCAGACGATAGTGACTTCGACATTCCATCTGCCTGGGAAACCAGAACAGAACTCTACAGCGTTGGTGGAATTCCCCACACCGAGTGGAATGGTCTCCTTTCTCAGGTCGGAGGATCTAGTGGTGGAAACTGGGAATCTATTTACCCCGGCTATTCTGAACTAGTTCAGACCATGGCCATTAATGAATCTCCCTGGTCTATTGGTATCTCTGGTGGCTATGAACCTGGTCAAGATGTCAATTTTGACATAGAGATATTGATCGATGACATAGACTCAACGGTAAACACCTCAGACCTATACCTGGAAGTGTTTGTTGTGGAGGACAGTATCTACTCTTACTGGGGATCGGTAGACCAGTGGCACAACGCGCGCTACGTACTACGGACATACCTTACGAAATCTGAAAGCAATAAATATCCAATAAGTATTAGCAATGCCAATGAGTCGGAACTCTTTACTGGTACCTTTTCTCCTTCTGATGCCTGGGTAAGCGACAATCTTAGTATCATTGCATTTATACAGAGGTTAGACGGGTGTTGTGAAGAACCTGTATACCAGGTCAACAGATCAAGAATAACCGACCTGCACCCCGACCCAGATGGTGATGGTCTAACATACCTATATGACAACTGTACCTATGACTACAACCCCGACCAAGAAGACTCTGATGGAGACGGACTTGGAAATGTTTGCGACGGGTGTAATGGATTGGTAAACATTGTGGGTAATATCAACCTAGACGCTGAAGGAGACGATTTTACACCGATCATTGGCGTTGAAGATGTTCTCGCCTTTTCGGATCTACTAGAAAACAATGACCTGATCAATGACTGTCACTCTATTGATATGCTCGAGGATGGTGAAATCAATCAGTGGGACCTAATTGTTTTAGTTGATCTGGTCATGGCAGACTAAGACCTGGAAGAGGCTGCCTAGAAGGCTAGCCCTTTATACCATCTAGATTATTTCTAGATGCATGATAGTTCCACCCCCTAAGGGTAAGCTGTAGGTTGGTGTGTGGAGACTCTTCTGTTTCATCTTTTCCTGAATATAGTTGAATCAAAACGGTTTTTCTTGGTTTCTCTGATCTATTTGCATTGGAGCCGTGTATTGTGCAACAGTGAAAGAAAAGTACGTCACCCCTTTTTGCATTTATTGCAGTGGCAGAGTCCAGACTGTGTTTTCCATGAATTTTCTCTAATGATGAATGACCATCGGATCCTTGTATCTTACCCGTTTTGTGTGACCCCTTGACAACTCTAATTCTTCCCATCCCCACACCCGCATCAGATAGATGAACGACCGCAGCTATCATAGAATTATTCTTGGTAGGAAAGTATGACCAGTCTTGGTGTAGTGGAAATGCAGAACCCCTCAGCGGAGGTTTTAAAAAGAGCTTTGTATGGTGTAAGACAATGTTGTTTCCAATGATCGATTCTGTGGTATCTAGCAGTTGTTTGTCTTGCACCATCTTTAACATTTCATAGGAGTAGCTCTGTACATTGTGAGTGTGTAACACCGTAGAGTTTGGGTCTTCAATACCAGCCGTTAGATTACTGCCCCAACGGGCGTTTATGTCTTCACCACTATTTTTAATTTGATCAATGATCCTGTCAAATTCTTTTTCTAAAAGTAGAATCCTTTTTTCATCAAACAATCCTCTTGCAACGTAGTATCCATTGTTGTTAAAACTGGGTTGAGGGTCTTGGCTCATACTCACTCCCTATATATAATAGGTGTTATGGATGGGTCTTTTAGTTGATCAAGGTAGTGTTCGTTGTCGCCCTTGATGACAATTCTTTCTGCGCTATCTGTACAAAAGTGAACCACCATGCCAACACGTGGTTTTTTGTCGAGATTGGCCTGAGATGAGTGATAGGTCAGGGATGAGTGTATACTAACTTCGCCTATTTTTAGGTTACCACTGACGATCTCTGCCCCCCCATGATATTTTTCTAAGATCTTATCTTGACCGACAAGGTCCTTGTCAAAAAAATCAAGACCCTCCAACGCGCCCCAGTGATTAGACCCTGGAACAAACCTAACGGGGCCAGAGCTCAAAGACACATTAGACAAGGCTATCCAAGCGGTGAACAGGCCATCTTCTCCCCAAAATGGCCAATACTGTGCGTCCCTGTGCCATCCTGCATTACCACTGTTTCCTATGCTTTGAGGTTTCCAAACCACCTGAGAGTGCCACACCTGTATCTTTTTTGCGCGCGTTGCCCCAGCAAGAGCCCTGCCAAAATTATTATTTGTAACAAGACTCCACACCGCATCATTGCATAGGTGAGGTTTGTCTATTTTTATGATTTTTCTTGGGTCGTCTCCAGTCTCCCAAAATCTTCTTTCTGGTTGTCTACCGGTAGCGTATTCACCATTTATAATATTCCACAGACCACTACGCGCGGACTCTGAATCCTCTTTTGAAAAAATAGTTGGAAGAAAACAAAAACCATCATTGTCCAGATCATAGTTTTTCTCAGGGCTTGACATGCGCATGTCTCTATTGAAGGTTTTGTGGTTTATACAAGGACATTACCCAGGAGCTATCCTCTTCACTCATTAGGTTGCCAAGCGAAGCTGCAACTTCAACCTGTTTGGTGTTTCTCTGGCCAAGAAGCACACAACCAGACGACACACCATTAAAAAGAGCATCAACGATTCCATGCATCGTAGGGTTACTGTGGTTTGCAAACCTTTGGTCCAAGAGAGCTTTGTTTTGTTTCATTTTATAAACTATTGTTTGGCTTGTAAAATCCTTTATCCCGGACCTGTGGTCTCCACTTTCAAAACTTGTTGGTTTATCATACTTACCCGTTAGAAGACCATGTTTTAGTGGAGAGAAAAAGCAAACTCCTATATTGTTTATGTTAACATATGACGAAAGACCGGACTCAATATAGTTGTCATCCATTACGTTTCTGTATGGTTGTATAACATCAGGGTCACACCTTTCAATATATTTTAAAATGTTATCACTAGACCAATCTGATAGACCAATGAACCTTGTCTTTCCCTGATCTTTGAATTTTCTAATAACCTCTAACGCACCATCAAAATGCTCCCCATTTTTACCAAAGTTACAATGATGGAGATAGACAAGGTCCACGCAGTCTGTTTTTAGGTTATTCAATGAGCGATCCAAATTATGTAACATATGTTTCGGGTCATACCAGTGAGAGTGTGGCCCCCTATCCCAACCAACCTTTGTTGCTAAAAAAATATCTTTTCTTGGGACCTTGTCCCACATGTTCCCTATTATGGTCTCCGACCTTCCTTCACCATAAACATCTGCTGTATCCCAGTGGTTAATGCCGTGTTGCCACGCGCTTAGTAAGGCCTTTCTTGAGTCTTCGTCACTCTGACCAGCCCAACCCACTGAAAATTTGCCAACCGTGTTTGCGCCACCATAGGCCCATGTTCCAAGGCTTATGGCTGACACCTTAACATTAGTGCGACCCAAAACTACTTTTCTCATTAAGTTCCTTATAATTGGATTATAAAGTTAAAAAAAGGGACTAACTTTCCCCAACACTATGAAGAATCAAAAATTAAAGGTCGTGGACATTGGTCACTCAAAATTAAATATAGAGAGCGCAAGGTCGTTACTTGAGACCACAGTTAGTCAAACGCTATATGAGGGAAGAACACGAGCGGTCAAGGTTATTACGGGCCACGGTTCTGGTCGTTTGCGTGGTTCAGTGCGAGAGTGGTGCAGGGAACAAGAGGGACGCTTTCAGGCGGTAATATATGGTGAGGATTATCATATGTTTAACAAAATTGCTGCAGATATGAGAGCAGACTGCAACATTAACCATGATTCAGATTTTGGACGACAAAATAGTGCGGTCACCTATATTTGGCTGTGGTAGGGGGCTGGTCAGATATTATTAATAAAGGTAAAAACTCCATCATAGTATGCAGGAAAAGACTCAAATGAAGACATTCTATGCTTTCCTTGAATTTCTATCAGGGTTTTATTTTGTCTTTTTAGATTACTATAAAAATTAAAAACCTGGGGAAACGGGATGACGTTGTCCTCTCTGCTATGGATTAAAAGTAGAGGCGAAGCGGAGTCGTTAATATGGTCTTCAATATCAAAATCAAACTTGTTTATTATTGAAAAGGGCAAGAGCGGATGAAGTGTTTTTGCCAATTTATTTACGCTTATAACAGGCGACTCTAGAACAAGCCCAAGAATGTTTTTTCCGCTGGCCAATTCTGTTGCGATTGGAGCACCCAATGAATAACCCCAAAAGATCATGGAGTCTGGTGGTATGCCCAAACTGTCTACCATGTAATTGTATGCCACTGCACTACTTTCAAAGAAGCTTTCCTTCGACTTTATAGAGCCCGTGCTTAACCCATACCCCTTATAATCAAACATCACCGCATTTATTCCCAGTTGATTAAAAACATCCACATGAAATAATCTGTGAGATATATTAAATGCATTGCCACTAAAATATAAAATCGTCTTTTTATTTTTATTATTAGTTATTTGCCAAGCGTGAAGACTGTCATTGGCGTTGAAGGGGATATGTTTTTGAACAATATTGAACGACCTTGGAGGGGGGTGATAGTGAGGAGATGGAGACAAAACAATATTATGTTGGTTTAGGTACACGTATCCGACAACAATTAGATATGTTGAAACAACTACAGCCAATGTCCAAGACGCAGCCTTATTCACTTATTATCCCCAAAATCAAGAAACTACGCTCTGAATTTTTTTATGTATTACTATATTGTTTAAAAATAGAGTCCGATCCTCATCTGCTAACATATCAGCAATCCTATTCATTTCAGTCGCGGCCCTTTTAATGTAGGCCCTTGACCGATCACTCTCTCCAAGCGCGCTATAGGCCATCCCTATGTTGTATAAGATTTCCACAGAACTTTCATAAAACAACCTGGGTTGTGTTTTTATCTCGGTTTCTATTGAGCGAATAATATCTAATGATTCTATCTTATTGTCTAGTCTAGCATGGGTCAATGCCAACAACGATTTTCCGGCCATCCTTTTTCCTGTGACCACCCAATGGTGAAATTCATTATCAGATTTTTCTTCAACAATATTATTAAAAAGGGTATTAAACGATTCTAGGTGTGCGATGGCCTTATTATTCTGGTCCAAACCAGCGTGTGCCAGCGCAAGTAAATAATGATAACTTGAACCAATGTCCAAACCAGTTTTTGTAATAGATTTATAATCATCCTTTACTTCATTGAGAATATCCACGCCCACCTTGGCTTCACCCATTTGGATGTAGTTGCTTGCGATCAACATTTTTGATAACAAAAGCACTCTTGGTGTTTTGATTTGATTGTGCAATTTTTCATACTTAAAAGCATAATCAATAGAAGATTCATAATCACCAATTAGTTGTAAGACCATAGCGTGACTGAAGTATGCCCTTGAAAGTCTTTCGTACTGCTTGTCTTTCAAGTTTATTTTTTCTAGTTCACCATAATACCGGATTGAAGAAGAGTAGTCTGAATAGGTTTGTTGAAAATAGGCCAAGTTGTTTAAGCCCTCTTCATATATGTTTTTTATCATTGGGTCAGAAATATTGTTCTTTATCGCGTTTCGTGTTTGCTCTATGGACAAAGAAAGATATTTTACTGCTAATTCATAGTCAGAATCGCTAGAAATCGCAGCCATCCTGGCTTTTAGCCTATGATAGATTCCCTTTACAAAATTTGACATAAAATCATCTGGATATTTTTCTCTAAACTCATTTACCTCCACAAGCGCCTTCCTAGCGGTAAATATTTTTGAGGTAGCAGAGGGAAGGGTCCAGAGAGAAACAAGATGTGCAACTGGGAGGAAGGCTAAACCCATCCTATTGTTTGGGTCATGTTTCAAGGATGTTTCAAGGTCGAGAAGACAATTGTTTAATATGTTTTTTCCTGTGTCTGAATCAGATTTCATCCAATAACCCTGATACCAAAATTTTAGAAAAAGGTAAAATCCTCTCGTACTCAGTGCGTCTGCGTATGTTGTGTCTTCAGCAACAATTTCATTAAGGGTGGCAATCATGTTATCGATACCACCATCAGAGGTCCTTAGATTATATGCCTGAGCCTTCGCCTTTGTTAGTCTATCATAAACACCGGCATTCGAAGAGGGGTCCATTATGACAGATTCCCTATCAGAGGAAGAGATCTTTATGTCCAGATTGTTTACAATGTTTAGGGCAACCTCGTCCTGTACAGAGAAAATATCTGTGACGTTTTTTTCAAATGTGTCTGACCACGGAACATTCCTCTTACTTACATCCATCAATTCAGCGGTGATTTTTATTTTATCATTTATTCTGAGCACATTGCCACTTAGGACGAAGTCTGCCTGAGTTCTTTCAGTTATGTTTTTGATGTTGATGTTTTTTCCCTTGAATTCGGCTATGTCAAATCTTGAAACGACAGACAGGCTTGTTACTCTAGACAAGCGGGAAATAATTTCCTCGGTTAAACCATCGGCAAAATATAGATCTTCTGATTTACCACGATTTTCAAAGTATAGTACGGCAATTCTTTTTTCATAATTCTCTGTTTCATTTGCCGAACTAAATGAAAGAAGGGGGAGTATGAACCATACAGCCCCACCAATCAAGGTAAAAACAAAACCCGTAATTGGAAATATAACCCGCTTAAATAGTGACTTGTTTTTTTTTGGTTCTAGTTTTGCTTTTATTTTATCTAGGTTTGGTCTCGGGAGAGAGTGTGATGTTATACAATAAACCTCAACTTTTTGAGCGACCCCCTTAAAATTGGGTTGCCCTAAAAACTCTGTCTTGAATTCAGGAAGGCTTGATATGTTTTGTTGTACCTTCCCAGATATTGCTATGCCGCCTGGAGCTGAAAACGGCTCAATTCTTGATGCAACATTTACATCATCACCAAAAACATCACCACCTTTTTCAGTAATCTCACCCTCATGGATTCCAATTCTTAGATTTAGGTTTTCAATGTTTTTAACAGCTTTTTGTATTTTTATTGAACACTCAACCGCTGCACTTACTGTTGGAAATGTTAGCAATAGCCCGTCTCCCATTTCCTTAAGCCAGTCTCCATTGTATTCGTCTACAATTGGTTTTAAAAGGTCGCGCTGATTATCGAGTAGTTCGAGCGCGGTTTTTTCATCTTGTCCCGATAGTTTTGTAAAACCAACTATATCCGTAAAAACAACAGCGGCCAATTTTCTTGTTGTTTCAGCCACCATTAACCTGTTTTCTATAAATTGATATTTTCATCATCAAGGTAATCTAATATCCATATTGTCTACAACATAATTCATAATGAGGACATTCTTAAATGCAGAATGTTTTTTGTTGGTTTGTTTTGTTTTATTATAATAAACTAATAACAATGGTTGCGCAATCAACAAAATATGACCACCTATTTAGCAATCTTATACCCAACAGTATAGATGGTATAAAAATTTTTGGAATGGATGATGATTACATCAAGCCCCAAATATATGATGATGTGACCAATCTCGAAAACAGAATCTGGTCAGAATTATATCAGAATCTTGAACTTCTTTTAAATCAGTACGCATCAAGAGAATATCTTCTTGGATTGAAGACATTGCCTATTCCAAATAATATGTTTCCAAATTTCAAAGAGATCTCACCCCTAATTGAGAATGCAACAGGCTGGACCCTTTTACCCGTTGCGGGTTTTCTTGATGAAGAACTTTTTTTTGATATAAATAAAAAACGTCAATTCCCCGTCACTGATATAATTAGAAGATCACCTAGGTTTGATGAAAAATATTCCGAGATGGAAATCCAAAACAAAAAAGGATACACACCAGAGCCAGACATCTTTCATGATGTTCAAGCCCATGTACCCTTCTTAATGAACGCAGACTATGCAGAGTTTATTTGGAAGGTTGGCGTTTTAGGCGATGAGATTATCAAAGATAAGAGGATGCTGGGACCTGACCTTATTTCACACAATTTAAAGCGATTACAAAATTTTGCATGGTGGACCTATGAATATGGACTGGTGAAAAACAATGGCACATCAGATAGGTTTAGACGTGTTCCAAACGATATTGACTATGAGATATATGGGGCCGGAATAATTTCCTCCCTAGATGAGGTAAACAATGTGGTAGACTGTGCAAAAGAAAGGTCCCCTAACTCAAAATTTCTTCCTTACGACATAGAGGAAATGGCGCTAACTTGTTTTGACTATACTCACATCCAAGATCGCTATTATATCGTTGAGTCAATGGATGGGCTGTATGATTCATTCAAAAAAAACAAAGAGCTCTTTTTCTTTGAGGGGCAATAAAACAAAACAAGGTTTCCTTTTAATTTATTTATTAATATGGAATTGCGCTGGAGGGGCCTACCAAGATATGGCAATTGAAGACCCGGCCAGGCTTATATCCCTAGAAGATTCTCTTTCTCGATCTGATTTGTCTGAATCAACGATAGGTTCTCTTGCCCTGGCACACAAGACACTAGGGGAGAAAGCGATGGTCGCGGGTAAATACGAGACGGCAAGAGACCATTTTTCCAAAACATTAAATCTCTCGCCAAAAGACACAATGGCCACGTTTAACCATTTCCTGGTTCAGGGACACATACTATATAAGAGCGGTAAAGAGGACAATTTGTGGGATGCGATTCAAGTCTATCATAGGGCAGCCACAATTATAGAAGGATCAGGAGAACCACACTACCACATAGCGAGGGCATATCACAAGATTGGGGACAAGGACTTTGACCTTATTATTGAATCTTATGATAGGGCGCTGGGGCTTGAGTTAAAACCAGAACTCAGAGAACTTGCAAGCCGGGCCCGATCAGAGGCGGCCGATCGAGATAACCGCCTTAAAGACTTTTGGAAGTAGACACAAATATATCCCAAAATCTACCATTTTGATGATTTCTATAAATTCTTGACACATTGCACAATTTGCATTAAAATCCTTTAGCTTTAGCGCATTTTGTTGCTATAAGTGTTCATAATCCGAGGTAAAACATGACACTATTATTAAGCCTACAAAAGCGATTAATACTCGCTACAGTCGTCCTAACGCTTCTAGGGTCTTCCCTATCTGCGAAGGGGAAGCTTTCCCTTTCAGGTAGGATTATTGATTCAGATGGGAAGAAAGTTAAGAAGGCCATTGTTACGCTCTTGTCTGGAGGTGAGGTTGTATCTGAGGAAAAAACAGGCGGCAATGGGAAATTTAAATTTAAAAAGCTTGAAGAAGGTGAATACATTCTACAAGCAACACATGATGAAAGAGGTTCAGCGGAGATGATAGTTGCGCTTGCAGATAAGCAGGACGTAGGCGACATAGCCCTATCCACCAAAAAACCGACCCCACCTGTTGCTAAGGCAAACTCTGCGGTTGACCCGGTCAGCGAAAGAAAGGCACCAGACCGCATATCGGTAACCGTCCCACAAACAATGGAGGCAATGGGGAGCCCAAGTAAGGACTTTATCCTTAATGAGTTAAACTTTGAGATAAAAAAGCTTTCAGCAGAATTCAAACACTTAACACAAGAACTCGATGATCTCAAAGCCTTGAGCAAGATGTGGGTCAATCCGCTGACAATTTACTCCAAGGAGATAATATTAAAGAATGGTAGCACTGTTTTTGGAAAGATAATCTATCAAGATGATGAATCGCTCAAGGTTGAGACCTTGGTTGGATACTTAATAGTAGACAGAGCTCAGGTCGTGCGAATTGTTGATAATGTCATTACTGAGGACACACAAGAATATGTTCCAGAACAAATACGTGAAAGCTATACACCACCACCAATGCCAAAGCTTGCGCAACCCCGATACACGTCATCCAACAACTCTGCCAGAAACGCAAGCGCCAAGTTTTCTGCAAATTGTGTTTTGGTTGGCAATATTTCTGAAAAGAAAGATGGCCAAGGAAATATTATTTTTGATGGCGAGATAAAAAACATAGGCGGTCGTAGAGCAGACTTTGTCAAGGTAGATTTTGTTTTTAGAAAAAACTGGAGCGGCGAAACAAAGACCCTTACCACCTTTGTTAAGGGTTCATACAACACGTTTGATACGGGTATTGTATCAGACGCAAGCCTTCTCCCGGGAGCGGTAGGAAAGTTTGACCTTTATGTTCCTCAAGACTTTGGAGCGTTTATTGGATATTCATATGTTATTGACTGGGAGGAATACCAATAAATATTAATGGTGTTTTAATGGCAAAATGAATTATAAGAAACATATAAGAATACTTACCATTTTATTGATGGGCTCAATGTTGTATGCTGGAACAAGAGTTGCCTACACTCGACCAGGCCTTATGATGCGAGTTCCAACCACTAGCAACAAAAAGACCCCATATCTATTTCGCGCTGGAGTTTCAGCAGAGTTTCACAACTTCAACCCGTTCAATACTGCCCGCGGGGTATACTTTGAAACAGAGCTGGGAAGAGGCTTCAGTGTTGGTTTTTCCGGTGTTACTCCAGGTGACACAACAAGATTGAGCAAATTAAAGGAATCAACTTATAACGCTCCGGCTGAATTTGGATTTCATTTTCAACTGCGAGCATACACATATAATGACATATCTGTATCCGTTGGATTACAGGATGTTGTTTTTCAAAGTGACCAAACCTCTGAAGAGATGTTAAGTTTGAACACGTCTCTTTTGTCTGCGTTTTTGGTTTTATCTAGTGAAAAAGATTTAGGAGAATATAAATTTAATACTTACTTTGGTTTTGGCACAGGCGGGCTTGCCCCAGTTGATGCCGATACCTTGCCTGCTGTTCTGGATGTAAATGGAAAGGTCGTTACTGATACTACAGAGACCAATGCAGGCGTATTCATAGGTTTTTTAATGAAGACCCCGTACTTTTCTAGACGGGGTGGAATGGATATTGTGGGTGAATTCGATGGGACAGGTGTCAATGTGGGACTCCGCATCCCCCTTACCTCGGATTACCGCCTGAACTTAGGGTTCACCCACATGGAAAAACTGCCAGAATGGGGAAACAGATATTGGTCTGGCCATCCGGGTTTTACCATTGGCTTTGATATGGCTGTCCCGCGAGACCCGCGCCAAAGAGTCCAGGGAGGGCCCTCCGGATCAACCAATATATATGGCACAGGAACAAGCTCATCACAAGGGGTTGGCTCTATTCCTATTCATAGAGACTCTACAGTGGCAATGGCAAATGTTGCCGTTGAGACCCTTAGGGACTCTATGGCCTTAATGAACAATGAGATGAGAAACCTACTTGTTCGCTTGAATGCCATGGAACAAAACAGCAAATTTTTGTCAGACTCTTTAAGCTCTCTGAAACTAGAGTCAAATGTATCAGAGAAGAATATGAATGAGGCATTAAGACATCTTTCACTGTCGCTAAGATATTTTTATGCAGGAGATTATCGTGAGGCCTTGAAGGAAGTAGACCTCGCTTTACAACTAAACCCTGATTTGGCATTAGCATATGCCCGAAGAGGTTCTATTTATTATAAATTAGGGGACGTTCAAAGAGCCACAATAAACTGGAACCTGGCCTTACGCCTAGATCCAGAGTATACGGATGTTAGAAACATTCTAAAGGCTCTCAATGAAAACAAATTGAAATCAGCAAGCGTTATTAAGGAGTAACCCTATGGATATTGCTCTAATTATTGGTGTGATTTTTGGTATGGCCGCTATGATAGGCAGTATCGCCTATGCCCTTTTTGTTGAAGGTTCAGCTGGGGGGTTTGGTGATTTTATATCTGCACCAAGTTTTGGTATAGTATTTGGCGGAATGATAGCATCTATTTTTGTTGCGTTCCCAATGTATCACGTAACGGCACTAGGGAAGGCAATTGGGGCTGTACTTAAACCCGCAGATGATGCAATGGGTCCCTTGGTAGATGAGGCCTGTGATGTTGCTGAGCATGCAAGGAAAGGCCCCGCAGATTTAGAAAAAGCTGTTGATACAATTAGAACTTATTTTTTCAAAGATGGTGTTCAAATGGTTGTTGATGGTTATTCTCTTGAGGAGGTTTCAGATATATTAGAAACTAGAATTGAATATCGTGAAAAAAGAGAAAAAACCCAGACAGACATGTTAAAGTCAATGGGTGACTTGGCTCCGGCTTGGGGAATGGTAGGAACCCTGATCGGTCTTGTCCTTATGTTGGCAGGTTTTGGCGGTGAAGGTGGTGCTGACAACCTTGGTGGCGGTATGGCAGCGGCATTGATCACTACTCTCTATGGAGCAGTATTCGCAAATTTATTTTTCTTGCCCATGGCAACCAAAATGGGAAATAAAACGACCCAAACCTCTATGTCTGCAAATTTACTTGTGGAAGCTGCACGTCTCATACACCAGAAAAAACATCCAATTATCGTACGAGAAAAATTAAACTCATTTATTCCACCTGCGGAGTGGAAACGGGAATAACCTAAATGGGAATGACGCCAGGCGAAAAAAAGGCTTTTAATAAAGGCTTTGAAGCAGGAGCAGATTCTGTTGAAGAAGGGCTACCGGGCTGGTTTGGAACCTTTGCCGACATGATGACACTCCTTTTTGCCTTTTTTGTACTTTTGGCTGCTATCTCTACAATGGATCCAGTGAAATTGCAAGAAATGGCAAACTCAGAAGGGAAATCATTAGGAAGTAAAATTAAAGCCAGTGGTAAAGCTGAAGAAGAGGGTGAGTTTGAGCCAATTGAAAACCTGGCCGCTATGAAAAAAGAGATGAAAGAGGCCATTGAGGAAATGAAGAAGGAAAACCCATCCGGAGACCCCCCAATCGATGTTCAAACAAGTTCCAAGGGTTTAATAGTTAATATCAAAGGAGACTTTGCTTTTCCTTCAGGAAAAGCAGATATGAAGCCTGAGTTAGGCGAACTTCTGAAAAAAGAAATTATCCCACGTATTTTAGCAAGTCCTTTTCAGATAGAAGTAGCAGGGCACTCTGATAGTGACCCAATGCCTAAAAAATGGCAAAAATTTTATAAAAGCAACTGGGAGCTTTCTGCGGCAAGAGGAGCAACAGTTGTTCGTTACATGATTGAAGAAGGTGTTCCCGCACCAAGGTTGGTTGCGGCTGGATATGGTGACTGGTTTCCAAAAGGAATCGATAGTATAAAAACATCAAACCCTATGTATAACCCCTTAACCTTAACTTGGGGAGAGGGTGAGCAGCCAGTAGATAATAAGGGCAATCCACTACCTACTGTTTTATCATTGAATAAGACAGTAAAACAAAAGGCTTCAAACAGAAGAATTCAGATTACATTCATTAACCCCCCACACCATGGGAAGGGTCGTTCAGGCACGAGCTACGAAGATGAGTAAAGATTTTACAATGCGGAGTAATTACACATACCAAGGAGTTTCATATGAATAAGGGGAATAAAAAATATACAAGGCCCATTATTGGATCGTTGATCTTTATCGCGCTTATTTATGCGCAGGGCAGTGGATACCTTTCTCAAAAATTAATGGTTGAGAACAATATAAGAGACAGAGTTAAGGATGCGCTGTCAAAGGTGATTGATTCACATAAATACGTGATCAATGTTGATGTGGAACTAGAGGTCCTGGATGAGGTTAATGAACAGATAACGGTCTTTGCGCCTCGCGAGTCAGATAAGAATCTAGAAAAACAAATTTCCCCAGCAGAAAAGACAGCAGAGGCCCTTGTTCGTATTCAAGAAAAAATGGTTTATGAAACACCATCACAAGAAGAGAGCTACTCCATTGGTCTGCCCATACCTGGTTTTGAGGTTGATGTCGTTCGTCCAAAGACAGAATCCAGGCCCCTAACAGAGTCTAACCCGGTTTCGCCTAGAACAATGCAACCACTAGAGGAAACTCCAAATCAGGTAAATGAAGAAGAAAAGGAAGTAGTTGATAAGATACTTTCCAGAAAACGCCCATCAAGAGCAGTTGTAAAGAGGATGGAGCTTGCCTTGATTTTACAAGAAGGTGCTGCGCCAGAATTAATAGAGAACATTAGGCAGCTTACAATGGCAGCCTCAAAGTTTGATAGAGACCGTGGCGACAAGCTCACAATAATGACAGCAAGTTTTAAAGAGCGTAGAGACCAACGGTCTGCCGAGCAGATAATGTTAAAGAATATTGCAGAGAAGATCGACCACCTAGAACAAAGGCGTATGTCTGAATCTTCTAGCTGGCGAGAGGATATTGAAACATATAAAGAAGAAATCACGCAAAGGCGAGAGGAAGACCTTAAGCTTCTTGAGACACAATTAGAAGAGCTTGATAAAAAGAGACTACAAGAAGCTGCAGACTATGAAAAGAAGGAACTTGCCAGAAAAGATTCAATTCGTAATTCAAAACTAGAAACTGAGATTCAGGCATTGAGAGATATGCTTGCCGTAAATGAATCGCAGGAAAAAGCACAAGCCAAACAATTGGACTCAAATAGGTTTGCAATGCTTGACAATGAACTCCAAACTCTGAGAAAAATGTTGTTACAGGCAATGCTGAAAGACTCTGTAGATGCACAAAAACAAGCGCAGGTAAAGATAGAGGCCGAGCTTGCAGAGCGTGAAAATGAAAAGGCCTCACGTGATTCACTGATTGCAGAGAAGATAGCTGCCCTTGATGCGGTACAGGCAGATTTAGATGCCATGGAGGCTGAAGCCTCCTCAGGATTGGATACCAAAACAATTATGATCATTGCTCTTGGTGTGGTGGTGGTTGCGCTTGGTGCAATGATGGTTCTACAGAAGAAGTCGGGACCACAACACGCTTACCAACCAATGCCTCCTTATCCATATCCTCCACTAAGACGTAGAAAAAGAAAAAAGAAAAAACCTACTGCCGCCCCTACAAAGGAAGAAGAAAAAACAGAGGTCGTAGAGCCAAAACCAGAACCGCAAGAAGAAACAGCACCTGAAGAAACTCCTACAGATGATCAGAGTAGTACAAACGGTAATGGAGATGACGCAGAAGAGGATGGTGAAAACCTTTCTTTGGACGATGATCCAAATGTCCTCAAAAGCGAGATTGATGATATTAGAAAATCAATAGTATCAATGAGTGTTGGTCAGCCAGGAAAGACGTCTAGCATAGTCAAAGAATGGCTGGAGCAGCCTGCGCCAGAGGCACCTGCTGCGCCAGAGGAGTCTGCATCTGATGATAGTAGCGGTGAAGAAGAAAGCAGCGAATAATAAAACTTGAGGAAATAGATTATGGTTAATGATTATCACATGCTATCAGGTATACAAAAAGTTGCTATCCTTTTTTCTGTGGTAGGAGAAAGCCTGGCAATGTCTCTTATAAAGGGACTTTCAAAAACTGAAGTTCGTAAAATTCGATCCACATTAAGATCGATGGGAACTGTTTCCTTTGCCGTTAAAAAACGTGTTATGGAAGAGTTTTACTTTGGATTTTTGAGCGAACAATTTGAAGATGGTAAAGGTGATGATGGAGGGCCTATTCAACCATTTGAATTTTTGGCTGATCTAAATGATGAACAGTTAATAGCGTTATTGAACAAAGAAGAACCCCCTGTCATTGCTATGATCCTTGCCCAACTCGAACCGGATAAGAAAATGCTCATATTGAATAAGTTGGAACCGACGTTAAAAGGCCAAGTGTTGATCGAGTTGGGATCTCTCGACGATATACCTCTAGAGGGCATCATTGAGGTTGGTGCAAGACTGAAGGAAAAATCAACCTATCTACCTAGAACCGCAGAGTTCTCAAGAGGTGGTGCAAAGGAGATTGCAGATACACTAAGTGGTATGAGCTCCAACGAACAAGAACGTTATATGCAAACACTTCAGAATGAAGACCCAGATCTATATGCTGCTGTCAAGGCCTTCTTCCTCACCTTTGATGATATCATGGAGAAATTTCCAGATGATATTATCCGAACTTTGCTCAATTCGATTGAATTAGACATATTGCCCATTGCCTTTAAGGGGTTGGACGAGGAAAAGATCAATGAGATGAAAGACATGCTTCCTCAGAAAAAGCAGGCAATGTATAATGATGACCTTGCAGCAAAACCTCAGCCTAAAAGAGAGGTTGACAATGCTCGTAAAGAATTTGTTGATGCCGCAAAACAGATGGAAAAAGATGGTTCGTTGAACTTAGATGATATCCTTTCTGGTGGGGAGATGGTAGAATAGTCATTTCATTAAAATTAGAATAATAATAAAAAAGCCTCTTTATAGAGGCTTTTTTATTATACTATATTATAGCTCAGCTTGTGCTGCTGCCAATCTAGCAATTGGCACCCTGAAAGGCGAGCAGCTCACATAGTCGAGTCCGTTTTTCTTACAAAAATGGATTGATGCTGGATCTCCTCCATGTTCACCACAAATACCAATCTTTATTTTACTGTTTACGTTACGACCTAGTTTCACAGCCATTGAGACCAATTTTCCAACACCATTTACATCTAAGCTTTGAAAGGGGTCTTCTGGTAGAATGTTGCGTTCTAAATAATCAGGTAAAAAAGAACCTATGTCGTCTCTACTGAACCCAAATGTTGTTTGAGTAAGGTCGTTTGTTCCAAAGCTAAAAAACTCTGCATGTTCTGCAATTTCGTCTGCAGTTAAGCATGCCCTAGGAAGTTCGATCATTGTTCCAACTAAAAATTCTAGGTCTAATCCATATTTTTCCATGACCTTTGTTGCAACTTCCCTGACAATCTTTTCTTGGTCTATATATTCTGTTACCGTTCCAACAAGAGGAATCATTATCTCAGGGAATACCGAGACACCTTCCTTAGTTAATTCTGCAGCAGCCTCCAATATGGCGGTTGCCTGCATTTCTGTGATCTCAGGATAGGCTATTCCTAGACGACAACCACGGTGTCCCAACATTGGATTTAACTCGTGCAACATTGAGATCCTATTTTTTACAACTTCAACATCTATTCCGAGGTTATTTGCCAAAGAAATTTGTTGTTCCTTCGTTAAGGTCATAAACTCATGCAGGGGCGGGTCAAGTAGCCTTATGGTAACAGGTCGTCCCTCCATGGCTTTTAGGGTACCCATAAAATCTTCTTTTTGGAATGGCAACAGTTGCATAACCGCATCCCTTCGATCATTTTCATTGTCTGCAAAGATCATTTTTCTTATTGCCAGTATTCGTTCCTCATCGAAAAACATATGTTCAGTTCTGCAAAGACCAATCCCTTCTGCCCCAAACTTAATTGCCTGTTTGGCATCATCTGGGCTTTCGGCATTGGTACGTATCTTTAATTTCCGTATCTCATCTGCCCACACCATCAAGTCTTTGTATTCTGGATGAGTATCTGGATCTGCATCAATAAGGTCTATCTGTCCTAAATAAATTTTACCCTCTGTACCATTCATTGTTACCCAATCACCTTCAGAAACCAACCGGTCACCAATAACCACCTCTTTTTTGCTAACATTGATCTGTAATTCACCGCAACCAACTATACAGCACTTTCCCCATCCTCTAGCTACAAGAGCGGCGTGAGAGGTCATTCCACCCTTTGCCGTCAATATTGCCTCAGAAGCATGCATTCCATGTACATCTTCTGGAGAGGTCTCATCTCTTATGAGAATTACCTTTTCACCATTCTTGTGCCACCGTTCTGCATCATCAGCGGTAAAAACTGCTCGACCCGATGCGCCACCAGGGCCAGCAGGAAGACCTTTTCCTAGTAGATCTGCCTTTTTTTCTGATTCTTTGTCTAACATTGGGTGTAGTAGCTCATCTAATTGTTCTGGCCGCACTCTTGAAATGGCGGTCTCTTTATCGATCATTCCCTCTCTTACCATATCAACGGCCATTTTAATTGCGGCCGACCCATTACGCTTTCCAACACGAGTTTGAAGCATCCAAAGTTTTCCTTCTTGAATGGTAAACTCAATGTCCTGCATATCACTATAGTGTTTTTCAAGGCCACTTCGTATTTCTTTTAATTCAGAATATATTTCTGGCATAGTTGATTCGAGAGAGGGTAGATCTTTGGTGCCTTCTGTTTTTGTTTCTTCATTTAGCGGGTTTGGTGTTCGAAGGCCGGCGACCACGTCCTCACCCTGAGCATTTACCAACCACTCTCCAAAAAATTTATCATCACCCGTAGCGGGATTTCTTGTGAACGCCACACCTGTTGCAGAGCTTTCCCCCATATTTCCAAACACCATTGTCTGAACATTAACCGCGGTTCCCCATTCTTCTGGTATATTTTCAATTCTTCTGTAGTTTATAGCTCTTTCTCCACTCCAACTTTGAAACACGGCCATTATTGCTCCCCATAATTGATCCATTGGGTCATCGGGAAATTCGCTTTTTAGTGTCTTTTTTATCTCTGTCTTGAAGTTTTCTGATAATAGTTTCCAGTCTTCACCGCTGAGGTCCGTATCATTTGTGTATTGATTTTCATTTTTGTGTTTTTCAATTAATGATTCCAGCCTATGTCTTATTCCGATACCATTTTTTGGTTCTTTTCCAGCAGCCTTTTCCATGACAACATCAGCATACATCATGATCAAACGCCTATATGCATCATATACAAATCGGTCATTACCTGTTTTATCAATTAGACCAGGTATGGTTTTTGATGTCAGGCCAACATTCAGTACAGTTTCCATCATACCAGGCATTGATTGTCTTGCACCAGAGCGTATTGATACTAACAATGGATTTTGGGTGTCACCAAATTTTGACCCCATGATTTCTTCTGTACTCCTAAGTGCTTCTTTTACTTGAAGATCAAGCGCCTCTGGAAAGGTTCTATCATTATCATAATAAAAAGAACAAACCTCTGTAGTGATCGTGAAACCTGGTGGAACAGGAATTCCAAGGTGATTCATTTCAGCAAGATTTGCACCCTTGCCACCTAAGGTGTTTTTCATTTTAGCTGTACCATCAGCTTCACCATTACCAAATAGATATACGTATTTCACAGATCAAATCCTTGTTATAATTATAAAAAAATAAAGTTTATCAGGGCCGGAGTTTATTTAAAAATCAGGAGAAAAATATCTTATCTCTTTCAGATTACCGTTTTTATCATAAAAGAACCACTTGTCAATCATCTTTCCATCTCTGTATGCACCCTGCATCTCCTTTCTTGTTCTTTCATGGTCCCACCAACTGGTCCAGGTAGCATCCTTTTTTCCGTTTGCATAGTATCCCTCTGTTAAGCGTCCGTCCTCAAACCAGGCTGTCCATTGACCTTCTTTTACACCTTTTGTAAATGACCCTTCCTGCACCTTTTTTGTTTCATCATCCCAAAATACCCACATACCATCTGCGCTGCCCTCTAAAAGCGTTCCCTCTTTCTCTTTGGCACCGTTCTTATGGTAAAATGTCCAGGGTCCATCCATAATACCTACATCGTATGTACCGTGAGACTTAATATGTTCATTGTCATACCACTCTGTCCACTCACCATGTTTTTCACCTTCCTTATAACCACCCTGCTCTTGTTTTCCTCCGCTCCAGGGAAGAACAGGCTCAGGGTCTGGTACATCTACAAGGATTATTTCAGGAACATCTTTTCCACTAGGGAACCACTTAACCCACTGGCCGTCCTTTTTTCCATTTTTTGTTCTTCCTAAAAATAAATAATCTGCTTCAGGGTTCTCCTGAGTAATGATACCAGTAAAGGGAGTCTCTTCTCCAAGTTTGTAGAATGTTGATTCTCGCGTAACCAGATCTTCTAGAGATATGTGTTGTAAACCGGAACCAAAATCAAAGTCAAAGTCCTTTTCTGCCTTTTTATTCCAATATGTCCACATGCCCTCTGGCAACCCTTCTTTGAAAAACCCCTCTCTTTGCATGGTCCCATTTTCATAATAATATGTTGTTAGCCCCTCTCTAATACCACCTTGGTGAAACCCCTGTTCCTTTATCTGATCATTATTTGAATACCAGATCACCCATGGACCCTCAGGTGAATCTGATTTATATGTGGTCATGGTACTGCGATAACCGTTTTCCCAAAATGTACTTGGTCCATCTAGTTTTCCATTTTTATAAAATTTCTCTTCTTGTTTTTCTTCAGGTGTTAACCATGTGGTAGAACGGCCATCTTTCTTACCACCAGAGAATGTAATTTCCTCAGCAATAGACCCATCCTTTGAAAAATATGACCACAACCCATCCTGTTCATCTTCAAAATAATGACCCTCTGATTGTTTTCTTCCAGAATCATACCACCATGTCCAGACACCGTTCTTTCTTCCATCGACATAATGACCTTCCATTTCCTTATTGTCATTCAAATACCACCACCAATTCCACAGTTCATCATCATTCCCAGCCTTATATGTACCGCCATTATATGACCATGTACCATCAGTGAATGTTAAATTGTGATCGTGTTCAAACCACCATGTCCACTTACCGTAAGGTTTACCTTTTTCGTACGACTGTTCCATGTGAAGGTGACCGTTTGCATACCAGTATTTGTAGACACCATCAATTTCACCCATGTCAAATTTCCCTTTTTCCTTGATGGTCCCATCTTCATACCACAAAGCCCATTCACCATTCTTTTTCCCACGATAATATATTCCCTCTACTTCTTTTTGACCATTTCTATACCACTGTACCCACTGCCCATCGCGCCTTCCAGCCTGGAAACGACCAAGCAATAGATAGTCCTTTAGTCCACCTGACTCAACTACAATTCCCGTATATGGTTTATGTTTGCCAATCTTATAAAACAAGCCATCGCGTTCTTCCAGTTCTGCAATCCTGACGCGGTCCAAGCCAGACCCATAGTCAAACCTAAAATCCTCAGTGCCATCGGCAAAATAATAGGTCCAACTTCCTTCTGGTTCATTGCCCCTTATAATTCCCTCACGGTCCTTGTTCCCATTGTCATGCCATACAGTAACTAGGCCATCAAGAACGCCATTGACATATGTCTCCTCACCTTTCTTATGGTCGTCATTGTTCCACGACACCCAAAGACCATGTTTGACACCATTTTTATAATTCCCTTCGCGATCCTTTACACCATTTGGTCTCCACCAAGTCCACTGACCATCCATTTCACCTTTGGAATAAATTTCTTTGGCCTTAAGTACACCATC